>Ga0208751_100474_pt1 | contig 11359 bp, 3 predicted proteins | sample LakWasMet22_HOW5_2_FD_183868 | JGI IMG/M metagenome (GOLD analysis project Ga0208751, IMG submission 183868) | Freshwater sediment methanotrophic microbial communities from Lake Washington under simulated oxygen tension - Sediment Metagenome... | ecosystem: Environmental > Aquatic > Freshwater >... | reverse complement strand
CAGGATTTCAGTCTGCGTGAAAGGCTGTCCGCCGTTGTGGTAGTCATGGGCCAGTTGATCAGGATCGGCAGCGATGCCATGCAATCGAGCCAGCATGACTAAGCAGGTCAGGCCGGAATCGATAAGAGCGGACGCCTGAGTTACATCATTTGTATTGATCATTATTAACAGGATCTGGAGGTACAAGGCAGTCAGCCATGACAGCATTTACGTGCGAGGAACCATTAGCCACAGGTTATCCCTGCTGTCTCGCCATCATAGTATCCACTCGACCAAGCAACCTCTCACCCCCAAAGCGGAATGAGGGACTGCGTGGCCGAATAAAGTGGGCAAAGGCGGCGCTATAAACGACCGTTACTGCCAATTTGCCGCAATGACTGGTGCAAGGGCGGTCTGGTAGTTCTGCGGCAAGGTGCTCTGCCCGGCAGCCGGCGGTGCGAAGGCCGCCATAGCGTTCACGAGATTTTGCACATTGCTGTCGAGCAAGGTCTTGGCACCGTCGGTGGTTTTGAATTGTTCGACGTGATTGGCGGTGCTGAGATACCAGTCTTTGACTGTTGTCTTGTCCGACGTACCGATAACACTCATTTCCAGATCATTGCCGATGTGGCGAAACCAGAGCTGGCTGTTGTCTATGCCGGTAGCAATGGCAAGAACATCAGTATTACCGACAGTCGAATCGTTTTCCTGAATCAGATCGGTGCCTGAGCTTGCGCCAAAGCGGTAAATATCGTTGCCATTACCGCCAATGAGGATGTCGTTGCCAGCACCACCGTCAAGTGTATCGCTGGAATAGCTGCCGATAAGCTTATCGTTACCTGCTCCACTCTCTATCGAGCTGATGTTAAGTAATTCGGTTGCCGACAGGTCGATGGTGTCATTGTGTCGGGTACCCACCAGCGTGTTAATTCCTAAACCGCCGTCGATTTTCTCCACCGTATAAATGCCGCTGAAGTTGTTGATGCGAATCACGTCATCGCCTGCGCCACCCTGAATGGTGTCGATACCGGCATTGCCTTGGAAACGATCGTAGCCTGCGTCGTTGCCGGCGATCAGAAAAATATCGTCGCCCGCACCGCCGGCAAGCAAGTCGGAACCGGTACCACCGATAATGGTATCGTTGCCGACACTGCCGGTGATGTTATCTTTACCAGCCCCGCCGTCTATCATAGCGATATTCACCAGCTCGGTAGCCGATAAATTGATGATGTCATTGTATTGAGTGCCTGCCAGAATGTTGGTACCCAAGCCGCCGTTGATTTTCTCTACCGTGTAAGCGCCGCTGAAGTTGTTGACACGGATCACGTCGTCGCCTGCGCCGCCCTGAATGGTGTCGATACCGGCATCGCCTTGGAAACGATCGTAGCCCGTGTCGTTGCCGGCGATCAGGAATACATCGTTGCCCTCATTGCCATAAAGTATATCGTTACCTTGGCCGCCTATCAGCATATCAGCCCCTAATCCTCCATAAAGTATGTCGGAACCTGTCAATCCGATCAATTCGTCCGAACCCGCCGAGCCCCGCAAGGTATCGTTTCCTGTGCTTCCCGTAACCTTATTAATAGAATTCACCGTTAACGTAAACGTATCGCTGATCGACGTACCAAAACGATCTTTGGCGGTTACGGTAATATCGGTCGGGTAAATAGCATTGGCATCCGGGGTGCCGCTGAATGTGCGGGTGTTTGCATCGAAATGTAACCAGTCAAGCCAAGTATCTTGACTGTAACTCAGTACATCGCCGGCATCTTGATCAATCAATGCGTTTGCCGGAATGGTGTACGAGAAAGGCATGTCTTCCGTGGCGACCTGGTCTTGCAAAGGGATGTTGATGACCGGCGCATGCTCGGGAGATGGTCCCACTAATACCAGCATTTGCTCCATCGTCATTCGGCTGCCGTCGGCGAATTCGAAAAACTCTATGCCTGTCTTGGGATCGACAGCCTGTTCATCTGCGCGCGGCATGACGAGTCTAATCACCGAATTGGCTTGCCAACCAATATCCAGCGTTTGATACAAACGGATGTCATCATTATTGTATGGCGATAACGTTACGCTTCCCCATGAAAAACTGCAATTTAACAGATTAACGCCTTTATCGAAGATGACGGTGTCGGCATCAATAGATCCACCATATCCTAAATCCGAACTTCCGTACCCATTGTCGTATAGCAAATCGATCCCAACATCGTCCGCCAGGAAATAGTAGTTATCATTGCCGCTTCCTCCTTTTAGGATGTCATTACCGACACCGCCGGTCAGCCAATCGTCACCGGCACCGGCTATCAACGTATCCGCGCCCAATCCGCCATATAAATCGTCGGGGCCTGAAAACCCAATCAGCTCGTCCGCCGCTGCCGTACCCATCATGATATTATTACTCAGACGGCCCAGCATTGGGCGGGCCGGCATATTAGGCGATGCCAGCATTTGCTCCATGCTCAATCGGCTGCCGTCGGCAAATTCGAAAAACGCTATGCCTATTTCTTCCCAGTCATTTCTATCCCCACGCGGCATGACGATTCTAGCTACCGAACCAGACTGCCAGCTAACATTCAGCGTTTGAAACAACTTAATCTTACTTTCATCGTAACTCCCGTAGGTATACGACGGTAATGCCTCACTTCCCCATGAGAAGCTAAGATCAGATAGCTTGATACCCTCGCCAAATACGACACAGTCATCGTCGACGGGGCCGCCGTAGCTGACATCGTAAATCAGATCGGTTCCCGTATCACCAGCCAGGAAATAGTATCGATCATCTCCGGATTCACCTCTTAATACATCATTGCCTGGGCCACCAACGAGTATGTCATCGTTAAAACCACCTACGATCAGGTCATTGCCTAGTCCGCCGTCCAAAAATATTTGTCCATCTACTTGGTTATAGCCATTGTTATTCAATGAAAAATCATAGCTAACTGCCCGAAGGGTGTCATTACCGGCCCCTCCATACACAATGCCAAAATCGCCCGAAAACTGAATCGTGTTATTGCTGTCTCCGCCGGTAATTATGTCAATAACGGCATCTGCGTTGCTTGCAGCTACGGCAAAAGTCGTTGGATAATCGGCAAGCTGAAAAAAAGTTTTCGGGTTGGATGTATTAATATCAAACCCGGTTTCATCGGCAGTTGTGACAGACAAAACTGTTGCTGTTTGCCTGGTAGTGGTTGTTGTAGTATGGGTATACTCAGGTTTATAGGTATAGATATAAGGATTTTCTATGCTACTAACCCCTAGCGATAGGATCAGTGCAGTCACTTCTTCCAACGTGTATAAATACCCTCCCAAAACCCCATAGTAAGTAGTTGAATTTGAGTGGGTTTTAGGTACTCCCCATTCTACTTGCACATTCTTATAACCGTATCTGGATGAGTCGTTACTGTAGTAAATATCTGCGTTGTCACTTGAATAGGTCGATACGCTAAAGCCGCCGATAATTAGCTCAGAGGAACTGAACGAATAATAACTTGCATTTGAAGAAATGTAGCCGTTATATCCCGGGGATGCTCCATAACTCTCCGTCCGTTGAGTAACTGAAAGTTGGTAAGGCGTCTGCCAGGTTCCATCCGCTTGCAGCATCATGCCTATCGCCTGATAGGCATGATTGACTTTGTCTTGAGTGTCGCTAATGAACCTATCGTATAAACGCTCTATTTCGCTACGACTGGCTCTGTATGTCTCATTATCCGTAAGTAACCCTGACAATCCGCGAAGCGAATTAGACTGATCCTTGACTTGCCAGTCGTGGTTCATGGTATAGAAATCTTTCAGTGTCAGGGTGTCTCCAGCACCTGCGACACTTAACAACATATCATTACCCACGCGGGTTTCGGTCAGGCGCGACAGTTCGAAACTAGCCACTTTGATCACTGAGGTTTCCCCCGTAACTTCAAACACCTTGTCCGAACCGCCGCCCAGGAAAAATTGGTAAGTGTCGGTGCCGGTTTCTCCATAGAGATCGTCATTACCACTATTACCTATCAATACATCGTCACCATTGTCGGCCCTGATGATGTCACGGTAATCCGTACCAATTAGCGTATCGTTAACAGCGCTGCCTAGCAGCGGCGTCACATCCAGTGCAGCCAAGGTATCGGCGGTAACCTGCTGACCACCTGCGAAAACAAAAGCTTCCACCCGGTTTGTGGGATCTGTATACCAGCCGTTCACAGTAATAGCACTTGCTACCCCGGCAACAGTGACCATTAAGTCGCCGTTAGCTTGTCGATAAAAGCTGACATCGCTTAAAGAAATACCGTCTCCAAAAATCACTTGGTCTAGCGAACTTTGACCTGCGTTGAGATCGCCTGCTTCTTGAATAACATCCTGTCCATCGCCCAGGCGATAGTGATAGTTATCGGAACCTAATCCACCATCTAACAGATCATCTCCCGCGCCACCCCAAAGTGTGTCGTTACCGCTTTGTCCGTATAAAGTGTCTGAGGCTTTCCCGCCATACAGGATATTTTCAGTGTCATCACCGTAAACAGTTTGCGATTGTCCTCGGAAATTTAATAAAAACTCATCCTGGATCATGCGGGCGCCATCCGCAAACTCGAAGCTGAAATTGTCCCAGCCGTAGGTGATCGTGGCAGCATTCACTCCATTTACTTTAATCAGTAGCACCGATTGCCCGCCGATAGTCGACACATCAGCCGACAAGTTGGCAATGATCATATCAGCGGCGAAGCGGATGACGTTTTGGCCTTGGATGTCGGAGATCTCATCTATATCCGAGGTGGCATCCAGCAGATACACATCATTGCCGTCACCGCCCAGTAAAAGATCGCGCCCCGTTCCACCGATCAGGGTGTCGTCGTTTGCGCCACCGTTTACAATATCGTTGCCGTCGCCGCCGTTAAGGGTATCGTTGCCCGCACCGCCGCTCAGTACATCATTACCGGCTAGTCCTTTGATACGATCAGTAGTGTTCGTGCCGGTAATGGTGTCATTTTGATTGGTGCCGTCCAAATCGAAACCGCGTGCCAACAATTGTTCAATACTGAGCTGCGAACCATCGGCAAAGGTAAAGAAATTGATCGACGAGCTGTTGAAAGCGTCGTTTAGGTCAAAACCATCGATATGCACTTGATCGCCATTACCCAAATCAAGTTCCAGCGAACCGAGCCGCAAAGTAATGTCACTAGCGCTAATACCTTCTCCGAAGATGAGGCTGCTGTCTTTTCCAGCGTCAATAATGGTATCGCGGCCGCCGCCCCGGTTGAAGATATAGGTGTCTTTACCTGTACCGCCCAGCAGATAATCATCGCCTATACCGCCGCTTAGTGTATCAATGCCTGCGCCGCCATAAAGCGTATCGTTACCCAATGCGCCGCTAAGTACGTCGTCACCGTTGCCGCCGTGTAAGCTATCGGCGTTAGCGCCGCCGTAGAGTTTGCCGCCGTTGTCGCTCAGTTGCAGGTTGAGAGCTGTAGTTAGCGATGTACCGACCAGCGTTTCCAAATCCAGTTGATCGCCGCTGGCAAACTCAAGAGTGGCATCGGTGCCGAAAAAAGCATTCTGGATTTTGAGGGTTTCACCGTCATTTAGGGCGATGTCCAGTCGTCGGTATTGGCTTTGATCGCCGTAATTGGTTACCGTCAACCCGCCAGCCCCAACGCTATTGGCTTGTGCTAGTTGGATGGTATTGTGGCCTTCGTTGTCGATGATCGTGTCATCACCCGTGACATTGAGATAGGTGTCATTGCCTGCGCCGCCTTGCAGTTGGTCGGCCCCGGCACCACCATCAAGCGTGTCGTTGCCGGCCTCGCCAAACAAGAAATCGTTATCCGCACCGCCGTTCAGATAGTCACGCCCATCCCCGCCATGAAGCGAATCTATTTCGGCCCCACCTGATAGAAAATCATCCCCGCTGCCACCGTCAAGGTAGTCATTGCCTTCACCGCCATCCAAATAGTCATTGCCATGATATTGCGCCGCCAGATTATTTACCGTGTCATCGCCAAAAAGCGTGTCATTACCAGCGCCACCAATCAAGGTGTCATCTGTACCGCCACCGACTAATTGATCGTTGCCGTCACCGCCGTCCAAGTAGTCATTGCCGTGATATTGGCCTTCCAGATCCGTTTCGGTTTTATCGTCGCCCCAAAGATAGTCGTTACCCATCCCACCAAACAACATATCATTCTTACCGCCGCCAAGCACTGTATCGGCACCGGCGCCACCATCCAGTATGTCATTGCCATGGCTGGCAGCAGCCAGTGTCTGGTAGGTGCCCGAGCTGATGATGCCGTCACCCAGAATATAATCATCGCCATCACCGCCGTCGATAACGTCGTTGCCACCGATTCCCCACAGCGCATCATTACCTAGGCCGCCGTCGATGTAATCATCGCCCAACCCACCTGTTACTCTGTCGTCACCGTCACCAGCAAAGACGATATCGTGGGAGCTGTCTTGCACCAAAGATCCGCCGCCATGGATGACGTAAGTACCATTACCTTGGTTCTCAACACCCCAAGTGCTGCCTTGTGTCCAGACTGTACTGCCTGTGGGTACTTGCCAGACGTCGTTGGGGCCTTTGCGTTGCGGGGCGCCTAGGCCGATGGCGCTGAGTATGGTGTCGTTACCGGTGTCGCCGTAGATAACGTCCGAGCCCGCACCGCCGCCAATCAGATCGTCACCGATGCCGCCACCGATGGTGTCGTTGCCTGCGCCGCCGTCCAAGGCGTCGTTACCGCCCAGGCCGTTGATGGTTTCATCCGCGCTGGTAGCGGTGATGACGTCATTGAAATTGGCTGCAGCAACGCCGCCAAGCAAAGTGCCGTCAGCCGCCCAATTGGTGGCTGTCCATTTGTAGGTGTTGAAGCTGGCATCGTTTGGCAGGATGTTAAAATCAACTTCAATGCCGATAAGGAGGGCGCGTTGATCGCCGTTGAAGATGTTGCTGGCAAGCGGCAGTGTGCCTGCACCCAAGGTAATACCCAGATGACCCGCCACCCAGTGATCGACCCGGATCTCGTCGCCTAGTTTGTTTATGAACAGGGTCTGACTACCGTCGGTCTGGGTTTTCAGGCTGTAGGTGATGTGGTTGATTTCATCTCGCCAAGCAGTAGTGCTCAGTTGTTTCCATTTCGTGGAATCCAATCCAGCCGTATCAGATCCTTTGATTTCCTTACTATCCCATTGAATTTTTCCATTACCGTCGCTGTCGAGAATAGTATCGAAGCCGTCGCCTGCTGCATAGATATAGATGTCGCTGCCTAAGCCGCCTTCCAGGTAATCATTGCCTTTATTGCCGATTAAAATATCATCGCCACCGCCGCCGTAGAGGTGATCAGTTTGGCTGCCTCCCAGAATGTCGATATTGGCGTTGTCGTCGCCGAAAATAATGTGTTTACTGTTGGGGGGTAAACCGGGGCCAAAGACATTGCCGGCATCCGTTGTTGAGAATAACTGCCCGGTCGCCATGTCCTGATAGGTTTCGTTAATCCCGCCGCCGACCGCCATGACCGAATCCACGCTATTACGATGGATTATTTGTGCCAGCAGGTGCGCACGATCTGCCAGCCATATGTCGGAGTAGTTGGGCGTTTGTCCGGGAGTATGCGTATTGTCTTGTTCCCATTGCAGGGCGAGTTGACTATTGGCAAGGCTGCTGGTTTGAAGCAGGACGGTTGCTGTTATATCGTTAGGCCTAAGGGCAAACGGCGTTAAGTACACCAAGCTTAAAAAAGCACCAAAGTCAGCATGGGCTTCTGTGCCGCTGGTGGGTGGGGCTGCAATGGTGACTTTACTGACAAGGTCTGTGGGGGCAGGGATGAGAGCTTTAAAGGCGGTGGAATTTTGTAAATTCACCACGTTTGTCCAAAATGTGTCATGGTTGCCAACAGGCGTGGTGTCGGTCAAGCCAAAAAACTTGCGTATGGCGTCTAAGGTATTTTCTTGTTCCTCCTGTTTTACTCTGCCAGAGGATTTGATGATGTCATTCAATGTTGCAGTGCTGACGGTCGGATCCAGCATAGCCAAGATATTTTGCACGGCCAGGCTATCGGTGACATTGACAATGCTGTGATTATCAAAAACGCCCAACGGGTTTGTTGTCAGTTCCGTTTCGATCATTAACGGCGGCGCCAATTGCAACCCCAAACCGGTAATCAGCGAAATACCGGCAGTGCCACGTACATTGGTTATATCGCTCATCAATGCCGTGCTATTTAAACCTAATGCTGCTCGGAAGGCATCAAAAACATTACCACTGATACCGTCCAGCCCAGGTGCGTTGTAGGTGTAAACATGGCTGGTATTAGTATGGAAAACACTACTCACAGCCGACGCCAGATAACCGCCCAATGAGTGTCCAGTAACCGTAAAATTATTGGGCAATACGCCAGTGGATAACCAGTCAGTTATCTTGGTTCTTAGCTGTATAAATTGCGGATTAAGAAAGGAAGGAAAACCATGGGCAAGAATGTAATCAGCGGTGAGATCACCTATATCCGTCGGCTGCGTACCCCGAATGGCTAAGTATTTTATTTTGCTTCCAATTTCCTGAAATACGGTGGCACTTATACCTGAGGCGTCATTGTATTGGTCGATGACTGTCCAATGTTTTATAAAATCATTGGCCTGAGCATCACCCATACCCGCATCTATTAAAGCCTGCTTATTTGGAGTACCCGTTTGTAAATTAGCATACGCTGCTTCAGCCAACATAGATTGAATATACAACTCTTGAGTTGTCATGATTTGTTCCTTTTAACTGAAAAATTAATTGATTTTAAATATTTGTTTCGATAATTCGACTTCATTGAATTGATCAGAGCACGAATAAAAAGAAGGCATCGACGGGCTTATATAATCTCCACCTCGCCTTGAGTAGCTAATTCCTTCTCCCATAAGTCTCTGATCACTTTTCCGATAGATCATAAAATGATTACGATAAATAGTTAGTGCTGCTATTTCGTAGTTCGAATTTCCTTCAACGTCTTTTTTTTCCCAAACACTGTAATACTCATCGTTCTGGTTCATAACACTTCTATCTAAAACTAGAAACTGCCCCCACTGATTAAATTGCTCTTTCGGTAACGTTACGATTTCATAGACTTTCACCCCTCCATCCTTGGCACACAACTCATCTACAAGCTTATCTGCCTGCCACCTGTTATAAGCAGGAATGCCTTGCCAGAGTAGAAAAAACAATACAATTGCCGTTCTCAGTATGTTGTTTTTTGTCATAAACAACAGCCATAACAAAAAAATAATTAAACCTAAAATCATACAGTGATCCTTTCATTCAAAAACGGATAGGGTCATAGATCCTCTGAACAACTTAAAGCGCATCGTTCGAGTTATCCAATATATTGGTTCAACTTGTTCGCAGATTTTCATTCAAATTTCTTCATTCGGTTTTTTGTTAATCAATCGGATTGATATTCTGTCGTGTGTGGTTTTCCTTGGCTGCTCTCTGGTGGGGGAGGGAGTCAGCCAAGTTACCCGTCACCTCGGCCAAAATTCCTCTGCTAACGTCAGTTTTAATAAAGCGGTAGAGTCCGCCCCTTGGGTTGCTGTTGCTGTTGCTGTTGCTGTTGCTGTTGCTGTTGCTGTTGCTGTTGCTGTTGCTGTTGCTGTTGCTGTTGCTGTTGCTGTTGCTGTTGCTGTTGCTGTTGCTGTTGCTGTTGCTGTTGCTGAGTGTATGGTTATTGGAGTGTTGGCCAACATTAATGCAGTAAATATTTTGACTATCCCAAAACAAGTTTCTGATAATTTGACGCCGATTGATATGCCGTCGTGGATTGTCATCCTTGGCTGCTCTGCGGTGTCCGTATTGGTGTTTGAGTTTTTTTGAAATCTGAATTTACTGAAAATATATCTAACATTTCTAATAAGTCGCATCGAACGCGATTTTGCTCTAGTCATATATCAATGTCTATGTTTTTGTGATGGAAATCACATTGTTTATTCTCTCTGTTCAGATGTAGCGCAGAAATATACTTGCTATGAAGTTGGAATTGAATGTCGCCACTGTTTGTCAAAATAGGAAAGCGGTTTTTGATTCATCGGATTGATATGTCGTATAAAAATACGTTTAGCTTCGCGTAAATCCACTCATCCCATTCGATTTCATGACAGGCTTCGACAGGGATCTCCTGAGCGCAGCCGCAGAGCTCAAACTTACTTTTACCGTCAAGATGGAATTGGCTAAGTCATTAGGGTTGTATGGATTTTGCCAATACGGTATTAATCAGCTGAACCGCTTGGTCGACAGCTTGTTCCGGGGTGAACCGGGCATGCTGCTTAGCAAAGACATCCGCTGCTTTTCGATAGCAGGGATCGTGCAGCAAACGTTCCAATAATCCGGCGAAATCTTCCTCCTGACGCTTTTGCTTAGCCGTTAGCCCCGCACCCAGTGCTTCGATACACTGGCTCATCAGATATTGTTCGACATTTTGCGGAACCAGCAATAAAGGCACACCCGCCAAGAGGCATTGACTGACCGTGCCCGTGCCGCCGGTAGAGACTACCAAATCGGCGAGCTCCAGCAGAGAATCCAATAAGACGGGCTGTCCGAGCACTCGGAAGCTTGCTGAAACCACCGCTTCTGCTTGAGCTCGCCGAATACCAGGTGCGACAACGATCACTTCCGCTGGCTGCTTGGATAAGGCTTTCAGTAAAAGCTCGAAACCGGGAACGCTGGGCCGTAAATAGGCGAATATATGCGGTTTGTCGAGCTCGGACCACGCCATCTGTTGACCAGTTGCACTCGAAAAAATTGGGCCTGCGTAGATTTCGCCATCACGTATCCCGTAATGATCCAGTTCGGCAAAGGTCGACAAAATCTTGCCGGTGCCCTGAAACAGTTCAGGGATGCGCTGCAGAGTATGGGCACTTAAGGACGAGGCAATGGTATTAAGTCGTTCCAGAACAAATTCTTCAGCGCATAGCAGTCGATCATTTGCAATGGCCTCCCATGGACGGATTGAAGGAAGTGGTGAACAGTCGGGCGGAATTTCAAAACCATTGCCGATCAGTATTGTCGGCAAGCCGGTTAGATGCGCAGCGAACAGCGCGGTTGGCGCATGGTCGACAATAACAATGTCTGCCTTGAACATCTCGATCAGGCTGAGCCAACTGCGCACCAGTCCCCACAACACTGCGCGGTCAGCATAGCCGGATGCGAGCAATATCTCGGCATAATTGGCCGGTGGCTGAACTGAACGTTTACCGGCAGTATCGAACGGCGCTTGGGTGAAAGCAAAGCCATACGGCCCGAGTAATTGGGCTGCCACAGTGGTATCACGAACAACGAAAAACACATCGTGTCCCTGCCGCCTCAATTGTTGCGCGATAGGTAATTGGCGTGACAGATGACCATAGTTGGCGCCCAGCTCCCAGG
>Ga0208751_100472_pt1 | contig 11363 bp, 10 predicted proteins | sample LakWasMet22_HOW5_2_FD_183868 | JGI IMG/M metagenome (GOLD analysis project Ga0208751, IMG submission 183868) | Freshwater sediment methanotrophic microbial communities from Lake Washington under simulated oxygen tension - Sediment Metagenome... | ecosystem: Environmental > Aquatic > Freshwater >... | reverse complement strand
TAAACTGGGTTCAGAGTACCCGGAATTATGGGCTAACTATCTGACCAAACTGGAAGAAACCGGTTATAAACGTAGCGAAAATTTACACTCACGGAACCCACATGACAAACACTAACACTACCCATTTCGGCTTCAAACAGGTCGCCAAAGAAGACAAAGTTAAACTGGTTCGCGGCGTATTCGATTCGGTTGCCGGACAATACGACATCATGAATGACCTGATGTCGTTAGGTATACACCGTATCTGGAAACGTATTGCTGTGCAATTAAGCAATGTCCGCAAAGGCGAGCATGTCCTTGACTTGGCTGGCGGCACAGGCGATTTGACGACTTTATTTGAACAACGTGTCGGCAAAGAAGGCCAAGTCATCCTCGCGGACATTAACTCCGAAATGCTTCGCACCGGTCGTGATCGCCTGATCGACAGAGGTTTGGTTGGCAATATCCGTTATGCTCAAGTTAATGCCGAATGCCTGCCATTTGCCGACAACAGCTTTGATTGCGTATGCATAGCCTTTGGCCTGCGTAACGTTACCGACAAAGATGCAGCCTTACGCTCCATGTATCGCGTATTAAAACCAGGTGGCAGGGTAATAGTGCTGGAGTTTTCTCACCCCATCGATAAAATTACCGAAAAGGTATACGATTTTTATTCTTTCAGCCTGTTACCCAAAATTGGCAAAATTGTCGCCAAAGATGAAGACAGCTATCGCTATCTGGCCGAATCTATTCGCATGCACCCCAAGCAAGATGAATTAAAACAAATGATGGTAAACGCTGGGCTTGAACGCTGTGAATATTTCAATTTAACGCAAGGGATCGTTGCCGTACACAGAGGTTATAAACTGTAAATTATGGTGATCAAACCCCTGCTCATTGGCGTACTGGAAAGCGCCCTGAACAAGTATATTTTATTAGACCAAAATTCCAGTCTAATGTTGACGCCTTTGGCTGGCAAAGTGATTGCCATTAATGTCCAGCCATTTGACGAAACTATTTATCTTTGCCCCAGTAAAGATTCAATTCAGTTACTTGACCAATTTCCAGACCAGCCTGACACCATTCTCACGGGTTCATTATCGACACTCGGCTTAATGGGCTTAAGCGCCACACCTATGCGAGCCCTTTTTTCCGGCGAAGTAACAATTGAAGGAGATATACCTACCGGACAGAAGTTTCAGGAACTATTCGCTAAGTTAGATATTAATCTTGAACCTCACCTAGCAAAATTTACTGGCGAAACAATCGCCCATAACATCAGCCAATTTTTCCGCACCGGCAAAGAATGGAGTAAAGAATCTCTGGACACTTTCCGGTTAAATACCGCTGAATTTTTACAGGAAGAAACCCGCGACTTACCGGCCAAACCGGAAATGGATATTTTTTGTCAACACGTTGATAAATTGCGCACAGACTTTGATCGGCTACAAAGCAGAATCGAGCGCCTGGAAAACCTTCAAAACCAATAATCATTCAATATCACAAAATCGCACAACAACTTCTCAATAATGCATAAACGAGGAAACAAAGCGTTTCTTAATAGTGTGACAACAGACACTAGCCAATATTGCATAATGAACTTCGTTCTTGATTGAAAAACAATCGCCAGTAGCAGTTTCAATTCTTAACTCTCACCTTAAGGAATTCCGCATGCTAGAACAATACCGCCAACAAGTTGCCGAACGCGCTGCTGAAGGCATACCGCCCAAACCCCTGGATGCGGAACAGGTCGCCGCTTTAGTCGAATTGATCAAATCCCCCCCCGAAAATGAGCAAGAATTTATCCTGGATTTGTTGACTAATCGAGTGCCGGCTGGGGTAGATGAAGCTGCTTATGTTAAAGCTGGATTCCTTAACGTCATTGCCAAGGGCGAAATCAGCTCGCCGATTCTGACACCCGCGCGCGCCACTGAATTGCTGGGTACGATGCTCGGCGGTTACAACGTCGCACCGTTAATCGACCTGCTGGAAAACAAGGACCTGGCACCGATTGCCGCCAAAGCCTTATCCCACACTCTGTTGATTTTTGATGCTTTCCACGATGTCCAGGAAAAGGCCGATGCCGGTAACACTCATGCCAAACAGGTGTTGCAATCCTGGGCGGACGCCGAGTGGTTTACCAGTAAGCCCGAAGTGCCGGAAAAACTCACCGTAGCCATTTTCAAAGTGCCGGGCGAAACCAATACCGATGATTTATCGCCGGCACCTGATGCCTGGTCGCGCCCCGATATTCCGTTGCACGCCAAAGCTATGTTGAAAATGCCCCGTGACGGCATCACCAACGCACAGCAACAAATTGCCGACTTAAAACAACACGGCTTTCCAGTCGCCTATGTGGGTGATGTAGTTGGAACCGGTTCATCACGCAAATCGGCTACCAATTCGGTATTGTGGTACACCGGCGATGATATTCCGTTCATCCCCAACAAGCGCGCAGGTGGCGTCTGTATTGGTGGCAAAATCGCACCAATCTTTTTTAATACCATGGAAGATTCCGGCGCGCTGCCTATCGAATGTGATGTCAGCCAGCTAACGACGGGCGATATTGTCGACATTTATCCGCATCAAGGCGTGATTAAGCGGCACAACAGCCATGACGTAGTCACTGAGTTTGCCTTAAAAACCACCATCATTCTCGATGAAGTCCGCGCCGGAGGACGGATTCCGTTGATTATCGGCCGCGGCCTTACCGATCGTGCCCGCAAGGTATTGGGTCTGCCGGTATCAACCGTCTTCAAACGCCCAAGCGCGACTCAGGATAGCGGCAAAGGCTACACCCTGGCACAGAAAATCGTCGGCAAAGCTTGCGGTGTTGCAGGCGTTCGCCCCAATACCTATTGCGAACCGCACATGACTACCGTCGGTTCTCAAGACACCACTGGCCCAATGACCCGGGATGAGCTAAAAGATCTCGCGTGTTTAGGATTTTCTGCCGACTTGGTGTTGCAATCGTTTTGCCATACCGCCGCCTACCCCAAACCGGTCGATGTCACCATGCAACATACCCTGCCCGATTTCATCATGAATCGCGGCGGCGTGTCCTTGCGTCCCGGTGACGGCATTATTCACTCCTGGCTGAACCGCACACTATTGCCTGACACCGTCGGCACCGGCGGCGATTCTCATACCCGTTTCCCGATCGGCATCTCCTTCCCTGCCGGCTCGGGGTTGGTGGCATTTGCTGCTGCGACCGGCGTAATGCCGCTGGATATGCCTGAATCAGTATTGGTGCGCTTTAAAGGCAATCTGCAACCCGGCATTACCTTGCGGGATTTGGTCAACGCCATTCCTTATGCCGCCATTCAACGCGGTTTGCTGACCGTGGAAAAGAAGGGCAAGAAAAATGTCTTTTCCGGGCGTATCCTGGAAATTGAAGGTCTGCCTGATTTGAAAGTGGAACAGGCTTTTGAATTGTCAGATGCCTCTGCCGAACGCTCGGCCGGTGGTTGCACAGTCCGCCTTAACGAAGCGCCGATTCGCGAATACCTGACCTCCAACATCGCTTTATTGAAGTGGATGATTGCTCAAGGCTATGGAGACGTTCGCACCATTGAACGCCGTATCAAGGCCATGGAAGCATGGCTGGCTAACCCTGTATTGTTACAACCCGATGCGGATGCTGAGTATTTCGAGATTATCGAAATCGATTTGAATGAAATCAAAGAGCCTCTATTGGCCTGCCCCAATGATCCGGATGACATTAAACCCTTGTCGGCAGTGGCTGGAACCAAAATCGACGAAGTATTTTTAGGGTCTTGTATGACCAATATTGGCCATTTCCGGGCTGCGGGCAAACTGCTGGAACAACAAAAAGGCGAATTGCCTACCCGGCTGTGGGTGGCTCCTCCCACCAAGATGGACCAAAGCCAGCTCATCGAAGAAGGTTATTACGGCACCTTCGGTAAAGCCGGTGCCAGAACGGAAATGCCGGGCTGTTCGTTGTGCATGGGCAACCAGGCGCGCGTGGCGGAAAACTCCACCGTAGTGTCTACTTCGACACGCAACTTTCCTAATCGCTTAGGCAATGGGGCTAATGTTTATTTGTCTTCTGCGGAACTCGCAGCGGTATGTTCTATTTTGGGAAAAATCCCAAGTGTTGAGGAATATATGCACTATATGGAGCAGATCAATCAAAGTGCGGACGATACCTATCGTTATTTAAATTTTGATCAAATCGCCAGTTATCAAAATAAAGCGGATATAAAAACAGTTTCCTTATAGCGCTAGAAAAACATTCTTTCCATGCCTGGGTTACTGAAAAAAAAATACCAGGAATTGGTAACGCTGGGTCGTATCGATTACGACCCAGCACAACTAGTCGCCCTGCAACAACTCCAAAAATTACAAGATCAGCTGTTGGCACGTGCTGAATGTAAACAAAAACTAACGCTACGAAAATGGCGCCTACCACCAATATGCCGCAGTCTGTATATTTTTGGCGAAGTCGGCCGAGGCAAATCCATGCTAATGGATTTGTTCTATCAAACTTGCCCCATTAAGCAAAAGCGCCGTGTACATTTTCATGCGTTTATGTTGGAAATTCACAATTTTGTCCATCAATGGCACCAACAACATGACTCTGATGCTATATCGGCATTAGCTCAACATATCATCCAGACTCAGCAGTTACTTTGCCTGGACGAATTTCATGTCACCGATATTGCCGATGCCATGCTTATCGTTCGACTGTTTGGTAAGCTGATTGACTTGGGTTTAACTGTTGTAACCACATCCAATTACCATCCCAATGAGCTATACCGAGGAGGATTGCAAAGGGAGTTATTTTTACCTTTTATTAAGCTCTTACAAGAAAATACCGATACCATTTATCTGTCTGGCAATAAAGATTATCGATGCAGCCAGCAATCAGCAGTAAACACTCGTTATTATTTTCCGCTAAATGAACATGCTTCTGAGTTTGCTCAACAATATTGTAAGCAACTGACCAATTACGCACCAATGCACGCCATTACACTACGCGTATTAGGACGACAACTTATTTTATCAGCAGCTTCTGCCAAAATAGCCCTGACATCTTTTCATGAGTTGTGTGTCCAACCTTTAGGTCCTAGTGATTATTTAACAATCGCCAGCCATTTCGAAACCATTATCCTGACCGACATCCCTAGGCTAAATTCAGAACTACATAATGAAACTAAGCGTTTTATCACATTGATAGACGCACTTTATGAATATAAGGTAAGGTTGATATGCACTGCAGCGGTGCCGCTAAACGAACTTTGTGACACTGATGATGTTATTGATTTTGCGCGCACGCACTCAAGACTGTTAGAGATGCAATCAGCACGTTATCTATAAAACTAGCCACCACTTCAACCAGAGCCCCTCATTAATGAACAACAAAACCATATTACTAGCCAGCTCAATAACTTTAATCACAGCAATATCTGGCAATGCCAATGCTAAAAGCTGGAAAGATGTATTGAATACAGTCAAAGAACAGGCAAGCGGACAATCATTAAACTCCGCAGCTAACCCCCAAGTCACAAACGTCACACAGGAACTAAAATCGGGTAGTTTGACCGATTTATTAATGAAACGCGTTGGAGTAACTCAGGCTCAAGCCGAAGGTGGTGCAGGCGCGCTATTCCAAGTTGCCAAGGGCAAAATGCAAACCGATTCATTTTCGCAACTAGAACAAAGCGTTCCAGGAATACAATCAATGTTGGGAGCAGCTCCTACAGCAAATCAGGCATCTACACTAGGAGGCTTCGCGGGTGGATTGTCTTCATTAACCGGAAATTCTGGCGGAACTACAGGCAATTTACTGGCTGTAGCATCAGCCTTTCAACAACAAGGAATGTCGCCAGCAATGATTCAGCAATTTGTGCCGGTAATAATTGAATATGTCAAAAGCAATAGTAATGGTGCTTTGGCAAGTACACTAAGCTCAGCATTACTTGGGCAATAGACAAGCTTCCATCTCAAATTTTCACTTACACTAAAAAGCCATCAGATCTTGAAGATCTGATGGCTTTTTAGTTGGTTCAGGCTTTACCTAAACTTATAGATTTATAAGTTTTATTAGGTAGTCCGATTACCTGCACTTAGGATAACTTTAATTATTTTTCCTGGTATTAGCGCTTTACTTGCTGCAGGAGGATTCCATTTACGCAAATCAGTCATAGAAACATTAAATTTGCGGGAAATTTGCGCCAAAGAATCGCCTTGTCTGACTATGTAGCTAATTGAACGAACACTGTTAGAAGCAGTTAAGGTCGGGGCTGTTGCTAAAGCTTGTTGGCCTGGCGTTTTGATTGTCAACTTCTGTCCTGCAAGCAGGGCTGTTTTCATATTCAGTTTATTCCACTCAGCAACATCCCTTACTGGTACCGAATAACGCTGAGCAACATTGAATAACGTATCACCTTTTTTCGCTACATAAAATTGCACAACAGCGGATTTTTCAGTCGTTGTTTTAGGTAAAAAAGGTATGCCCGTTACTTTGTTAGACGCAAGGTTAGAAGCGGGAATTTGTAATACCATCCCTGCGCGAACTGAACTTGTCGCCAAATGATTGGCTTTACGCAACGCCTCAATTGTCGTGTGGTTTTTGCTTGCAATAGCAGTCAATCCTTCGCCGGATTTGACTTTATAAAGTGTTGTTAACGGTCTTTTGAGCTCAGACTCTTCCCGTTTGGCTAATACATTGGTCTCACGTGGGTAATATTTTTGTTTGACGCGTTCATCGTAAGGTAGTTGCGCTAGATTTTGTTTAAATGCTTGAACTTTATCTACCGGAATCAACAATTGATGTGGGCCCTGAGGGGCTGTAGTCGCGTGATTAAAGCCAGGATTTAACTTTAAAAATTCATAAAGAGGGGTATTGGCAAGTTCCGCCGCTTTAGGCAAATCCAACTGAGAATGAACGTCGACAACCTCAAAGTAGGGTTTATTGGGAATGTGCTGCAATCTAATATTGTATTCTTCCGCATTGGCAAAAATTTTCGCCACTGCCAATAAACGAGGGACGTAATTCATTGTTTCTTCAGGCAGGCTTAGCGACCAATAATCTGTAGGTAGATTTAGATCTTCATTACGCTCAATAGCTTTTCTGACATTACCTTTTCCATAATTGTAAGATGCTAATGCGAGTAACCAGTCACCATCGAATGTTTCACTTAGCTGTTTGAGATAATCGGTTGCAGCTTTGGTCGAGGCATACACATCACGGCGTCCGTCATACCAATAATTTTGTTGTAAGCCGAAATCATTACCTGTGGACGGAATAAATTGCCATAGCCCAGAAGCATCGCTCTTTGAATAAGCATCCGGCAAAAAAGCACTTTCGACAATAGGTAATAACGCGATCTCACCTGGAAGATCCTTCGTTTCGATTTCTTCAAGAATATGATGTAAATAAGGTTGAGCGCGTTGCTGAATGACTGCTAGAGAAGCAGGATGCTGTAAATACCAATCAACTTCACGATCAATGCGTTCATTATCGATCTCTGGTAAAGAATATAAAGCCAGCATGCGCTCCCAAACAGTGTTTTTATGAGACGATGCTGTTTTAGATTTGTTTTTTTTGAAAAAAGACAGTTTGTTGCTCGGGTGGCGAACATAACTATTATCTTGACGATTTGATTCTGGCGGCCTGTCATTGACGCTAAGAGGTGCCCTCGATGTATCGGAGCAACCGATAAACATTAGAGAGATCAATAGTAATAAAAAATTAGCTGACCTGTTAAAATTAACGTGCATTATCTGAGCCTTAGCGTGTGGTTTTACCAAAACGCTTTCATTATAGCTTGTTTGTTTCGGAAATCACTAAAGTCGCGTCCTTAATATGGTTACTGATCAATGAAACGTAATTTTTTATTCTCCTGGTACCAAACACCACGGGGCAAACTGCTTAAAGAACTGGAAGTAGATTATTTACAGCGCGCCATCACTGTCAGTTGCCAGCAAACGATACTGCAAATTGGCGGTCTTGGCTGGGAAAATGAGTTTATAGACAGTACGCTCTATAAAAAATTTATAATTCTTGACTCCAAACAACTGGGCTCTTGCCCGGCAACAAAAATTCAAGCCAAATCTTATTTACTGCCGCTACAAAGCAACAGCTTTGACATGATTTTGCTCCCGCATTTGCTGGAATTTGATGAATACCGTTTTCAAACGATGCGAGAAATTGAGCGCGTGTTAAAACCAGAAGGAGTTGTCGTGATAATTAACTTTAACCCATGGAGCCTATGGGTTAGATATCAATTTTTATGGGATAAGAAAATGTCTGATTCCTGGCGGGGCCACTTTATATCTCAATCAAGAGTTTTAGACTGGTTAAAATTACTTAATTTTGAAGTCACTACCGCATCAGGCTTCTATCTAAATTCTGTTAAGTCGGCACAAGGTAAATCTATCAGGAAAAACTGCACTTTTTCAGCCACCGCCTATGGAATAAGAGCAATCAAACGACGTTACAACCTAATTCCATTAACGCCAATTAAAGCTGGCAAACCTCGACTCGCAATGGCTAATACAATTACATCGACCAAACAAATACATAAATGATTGAACAAGTAATAATTCATACTGATGGTGCTTGCCGTGGCAACCCCGGCCCGGGCGGCTGGGGAGCTTTACTTGTCTACAAAGGAATCATAAAAGAACTTCACGGCGGGGCACCAGAAACTACCAATAATCGCATGGAGTTAATGGCCGCAATCCAAGCGCTTGAAACCCTTAACAAGCCTTGCTCGGTCAATTTGAATACCGATTCCAAATATGTTTTACAAGGCATCACCGAGTGGATGCCAAATTGGAAAAAACGCGACTGGAAAACCGCTTCCCGCCAGCCGGTTAAAAATGAAGATTTATGGCGCAGATTAGATGCCGCAATTCAACGGCACGAAATCACTTGGCAATGGGTAAAGGGTCATAATGGCGACCCAGGTAATGAACGGGCAGACGCACTCGCTAATCTGGGGATAGACTCCTCAGCCCCCCCCAGCAAATAAAGCTATTTTTTTTCCATTAAGGTCTTCAACGCGGCAAATGGATTATGCGTTGATTCCGGCGACGATGATTTACTGACTGACTGACTACCAAATCGCGTTTCTTCATAACGCGCATGCTCATTATCATGGCAATAAAGACACAACAATTCCCAGTTACTACCATCAGAGGGATTGTCATCATGATTATGGTTTTTATGATGAACAGTGAGTTCGGCCAAATTTTTGTGGTCGAATTCACGCGTACACCGCCCACAAACCCAAGGGTATAATTTAAGGGCTTGACCACGATAAGATTGTTCTCTTAATTCTTGGTTACGGCGAGCATCAGCAACAATCTGATTAAGCTTAGCCTTGTCGGGCTGTATTTTTTTTATAGTCATTTGTAAAATCCTGTCTAAATTCAGCGTTAAAAATGCATCTAACATTTATAAATTATAAGGGAACTGCGTGAATAATCGAAAATTTGCAGATCGACTCGTTGTTCTGGACACCGAAACTACAGGCCTAAATCCTCAGGAGGGCCACCGAATCATTGAGATTGGTTGTGTAGAACTGATTAATCGCCGACTGACGGGCAATCGCTTTCATGTATACATCAATCCTAACCGAATAATTGATGCAGGCGCCATAGAAGTTCACGGTATTACTAATGAATTTTTAGACGACAAACCACATTTCAACGACATTGCAGAAGATTTCATAGGCTTTATAACTGGCGCGGAGCTAGTTATCCATAATGCACCGTTCGACGTCGGTTTTATTAATCACGAATTCTCTCGCCTAGCCAATGTCCAAGAAGTCAGCAGCTACAGCAAAGTTTTTGACACGCTCACTTACGCCAGAAAAAAGCATCCAGGACAGCGCAATAGCTTAGATGCTCTTTGCAAACGTTATGGCATTGATAATAGCCATAGAGATTTACATGGCGCGTTGCTGGATGCTGAAATACTTGCAGAGGTATTTTTGCTCATGACTGGCGGACAGGCTTCGTTGCTTGAAGATAGCCAGCTAAAGCCTGAAAGCACCAAAACGGAGGTCAAGAAGCAACAACTAATAGCGAGTAATCGCCCTACGTTAAAAGTCATCCACTGTAATGAAGATGAAAGGGATGCACATCAGCAGCGTCTGGAAGCTATTGAAAAATCGAGTGGAGGATGTATTTGGAGCAGATAAAAAATTCCCGGGGCATGCCCGGGAATCAATTTAGTTTCTAAAAAAACAAATACTATTCAGCTTTAGGCTTTGCCTTGATTGAAGTAGAACTCATTCTTTTTTTGCTTTTGTCTTTCTTTTTATCGCTATCGTCAGATCGCTCGTCTTTACCTTCCATTCTAGAAATATTTAGTTGCTGCCCCACAACCCGCACTTTTTTCAGCTCCTGAAGCAATTCCTTCGGCATTCCGGCAGGTAACTCAATCGTGCTGAAATCGTCTTGAATTCTAATTCGGGCAATATGGTCGCCATCTATTCCTGTTTCATTGGCAATAGCACCTACGATATTACCTGGCTTTACACCGTGGTTATGACCAACTTCAATACGATAAACTTCCATTTCAATATCGGCACCAAAAGAGCGCTTAGGTTTTCTATCTCTTTGCGGGCGATCTTCTCTTTGTGGACGATCAGATCTTTCCGAACGCTCTGATCTATCACGATCATCCTTTGGTCTTTTCGGCAGATTTTGCAACAGCAACGGGGTCTCGCCCTGCACCAATTTTGCTAACGCCGCCGCAATTTCTAATGAGGAAACATTGTGCTCTTGCTCGTACTGTTCAATCAACTGAGTGAAAAAACCGAGTTCTTCAGCCGCTAACGTGTCGGTAATATTTTGCTTAAAACGCGATATACGTTTGTTGTTGATGACTTCAGTCGAAGGCAAGCCCATTTCTTCGATTTTTTGCTTGGTTGCACGTTCAATGTTGCCTAATAGCTTTCTTTCTCTAGGTGCAATAAACAAAATCGCATCGCCAGTACGGCCTGCACGACCCGTTCTACCAATACGATGCACGTAAGATTCGGTATCGTAAGGAATGTCGTAATTGACCACGTGGGTGATACGGTCAACGTCCAAACCGCGGGCGGCAACATCAGTCGCAATTAAAATATCCAGCTTGCCATTTTTGAGATTGTTAATTGCCCGCTCACGCAATGCTTGAGACATATCTCCATTAATAGCAGCGGCAGAGTAGCCGCGAGCTTCAAGTTTTTCTGCCAATTCAACAGTCGCAGTCTTAGTGCGGACGAAGATAATCATGCCGTCAAAAGTTTCCGCTTCTAATATGCGCGTTAATGCATCCAATTTATGAACGCCGCTGACGACCCAAAAGCGCTGGCGAATGTTTTCCGCCGATGCGGTAGTCACTTTAATCGTGACATGTTCAG
>Ga0208751_100470_pt1 | contig 11381 bp, 9 predicted proteins | sample LakWasMet22_HOW5_2_FD_183868 | JGI IMG/M metagenome (GOLD analysis project Ga0208751, IMG submission 183868) | Freshwater sediment methanotrophic microbial communities from Lake Washington under simulated oxygen tension - Sediment Metagenome... | ecosystem: Environmental > Aquatic > Freshwater >... | reverse complement strand
TAATACTGTAAATAATTTAGCGTGTGTAGTTTTTTGTAACATCTTGTTCTCCGGTTTAAAGCTAATTAATCAAAATTTTGAAAAACAAATAGGGTTAAATTCTTGCCGACCCACTGTTATATTTTTTGGACCGAGACCGCTTTCGTTTTACGCTGCATCCCAACTTGCAACTTAATCGATTTGGTTGAAGACGATGAAACCGTCTGCTCACCTAGCCGATGTTCAAATTAGGAAACGATTCCACCAACCAAATAACCGCCACAGGGACCGATAATATGAAACCCACATTGACCAGCAAAAAAACTGTTGGAAGCAGAAATCTCTGCCATGTTTGCTCATTCATATGCCGTTATCCTTACGTTATTGGTTGGTTAGTACTCAGTCATTATTTAGTCAGCGTAATTGTGAGAGGGTTAAATCAGCTCCGAAGAGCTGATTCTTGTTCTTGCTTACTTAGCACCGCTTGGCGCAGTCAGAACCGATAACTTGGTAATGCCTGAGCGTTCAATTGATGCCATCACCTTGGCGACCGTGCCGTATTTAACGCCGTCATCAGCGTTAAGATTGAGTGCAATTTCCGGATCCGCCGCCTTGCGAGTTAACAATTCCTTTTCAAACGATTCCAGAGCAATCTCAGTTTTATCTATAAAAACGGCACCCTTGTCATTGACACTGATGTAAACAGCTTCTTTTTCCTCAGGTGGTGCAGTCTCCGCAGTCTTAGGCAGATTGACATGTACTGCCTGAGTCAACAACGGTGCGGTAACAATAAACACCACCAACAGTACCAACATCACGTCAACCAATGGCGTCACGTTGATTTCGCCCATTACATCGTCTTCACCACCACCATTTGTATTAAAGGACATTAGACTTGTACTCCGTTGGTTTCTAAATCTTCATGATTGCTTTTTAGGGCTGGCTTTTTCACCAAGGTTTCACCGCGTGATGACGGCGCTGAAGTTGACCCTGCACGTTTGATCAAGAATGACGTTTTTAAAGCTAAATGACCAAACTCGACAGCGAAATCGTCAAGGAAAGCCCAAACCACTTTGTTTCTACGAATGAAGAAGTTGTAACCAATAACCGCTGGTACCGCGACGGCAATACCAATTGCTGTTGCAACAAGTGCTTCACCGATAGGACCCGCCACCACTTCCAAGTTGGCTGAACCGCTTTTACTGATATTGGTTAATGCGCCCATAATCCCCCAAACCGTACCGAACAAGCCGACGAATGGAGAAATACTGCCGATAGTTGCCAGGATAGCCAGGCCGCTTTCGAGTGAGCCGCGTTCTTTTTGCAGCTGTTGACGCAGACGTCTATCCAACAATTCTTGACGCTCACCAGTGTGCTCAAGATCATGAGTAGTCGTGCCGCCATCGGTTTCTAATAATGTTGCAAAACCAACCTCAGCGATTCTGGCAGCTGGGCCTTGATTATCTTGCAATGCAGAGGCTGCTTGAAAATCCTTAGCGCTCCAAAATTTCTTACTGTAGGCACGATTGTGGTAACCGATGCGCAGGTGTTGAATACCTTTAATAAGAATTAACGCCCAGGTAACTACAGAAAACGCTATCAATACATCTAAGGTGCCATCAACGATTAATCCTGACGTAATTTCCGGACCAACGGCTGGCGCGCTTGCTACAGACGATGCCACATTTGCAGCTGCTGGAGCCAAATCTGTTGCGACTGATTGTGCGCCGGTAACTGCTCCGGCAATGGGTGTTTGGGTGGCTGCCTGTGAAATTTCAGCTGCAGCGGTAGTTGGATCTGCCATAAATAAACCTCAAAGTTACAATTTAAAATTAATAGGAACTGTCACCCAACCATCGATTGGGGTTTTGCCGCGTGTAGCCGGGGCAAATGACCATTTTTTAACTGTTCTCACAGCTTCATCGTCTAACACTTTCTGTCCGCTTGTTTTCAGTACGGCCACACTGTCAGGCTGACCGCTGGCAAGTACATGTACTTTCAACATCACCTTACCTTCCCAACCGCGATCCATCGCTATTTCCGGGTAAACCGGCGCTGGGTTATCCAAATAGCCTGCGCCTCCGCGAGGCTCAGTGACTTTTTCAACCGGTGGTGGCGGAGCCGGTGCCGGTGGCGCTGGTGTTGCAACCTCAGCCACGACTGCATTAGGTGGCGCCGGCGGCTGCTCAATAACGGGCTGCGGCTTCGGCTTTATCTTCGGCTTGGGCGGTTTGTTAATTGCCACAACCTTGGGCGGCGGTGGCGGCTGAGTTACTTTTGGCGGCTGCGGCTTAACAAAAGAAATTTGCACTTTAGAAGGCACCTTTACCGGCTTTTCAATTTCAATTGGCTCAACATCAGACTTTTTAAAATACTCAACAACAACGGTATGAATAAATATCGACAGCACGCCAATAACTAAATAATCAGCCAGTCTCCGATCGCTACCAGAATCGTTAAATTTAAAATCACTTAACGAAAAACCGCCTGCCGTCGCCAGAGAAAAAGCAGACTCGCCATCCTGGCCTGATGCTTTAAATGGCAATACTTGCGCCGATTTGCCGCCATTCGCTAAGCGGTCTTCGGAAGCAAATTGCTTACGACCCACCAAAGGACTACTCATATCATTCACTCCCTAAATGAACACCTAACCATGCTCATTTATCGTTAATTAAATCTGGAAACCAGCAGCCATAATGCTTACAGCCTGGCATCAACCGTCATAATGATATTTAGCACGATGCATGCCAATAAGTTACAGATCGTGTTTTGACTATTATCCAACCGCCTCAAGAGCCCGTTCCCCTAAGTCTTCAAGGGAATTAGCCGGATTTATTTTCGGCTTGCTCAAACTGCTGTTTAGATTTAAATGAGGGCTTACTGCTGCTGTCTAAGCAACAAAGTGCTTAAGCACTGTCTCTACAGCAACAGTTGGATACCTTTCAATGGAGTTTTTGCAGATTTTCGATATTTTGAATTGATGCCTAAACAGATAGCCGACATTAGCGTTAGCCCAGTTACCCGCCAAGCCCGCCTTTGCCTGTATAATTCCAGCCATCTCAATGACTTCGCGACACTCACTCTCATGACCAACATTAATACCGAAAAACTCTCCAGTGCCCGTTTTGCCCAAGCCACCGATGCTTTCGTTGAAGTATTTACCGCCTCGGTAGATTTTGATCAGCGCATGGCCCAGCAGGATATTCAAGGCTCTATCGCCCACGCCACCATGCTGGCCGCCAGCGGCATCCTGACCGAACAGGAACGGGATGCGATTATTGAAGGCTTGGGGCAAATTTCCGACGAAATTCTCAACGGTGAATTTGTCTGGTCCATCAAACAAGAAGATGTCCACATGAACATCGAAGCCCGGCTGACCGATATGATCGGCATCGCCGGTAAAAAACTGCACACCGGCCGTTCGCGCAACGACCAAGTCGCCACCGATATTCGCCTGTATTTACGGCATGAAATCGAGCAAATCACCGCGCAACTGGTTCGCCTGCAAACGGCCATCATCGATCTGGCCGAACAAAACGCCGACACCATCATGCCCGGCTTCACCCATTTGCAAGTCGCCCAGCCGATTACCTTTGGTCACCATTTAATGGCCTGGTTTGAAATGCTAAGCCGCGACCACGAACGCCTGCAGGATTGCAAAAAGCGCCTTAACGTCATGCCGCTGGGCGCTGCGGCATTGGCAGGCACCAGCTATCCGATCGACCGACACCTGACCGCCCAACTGCTCGGCTTTAGCAGGCCGTCGGCCAATTCCTTGGATTCGGTCAGCGACCGCGATTTTGCGATTGAATTTACCGCCGCCGCCAGTTTGATCATGATGCATTTATCACGTTTTTCTGAAGAGTTGATCTTATGGTCCAGCGCCCAGTTTGATTTCATCGAAATGCCCGATGCCTTCTGCACCGGCTCATCAATCATGCCGCAAAAGAAAAATCCTGATGTACCCGAGCTGGTGCGAGGCAAATCCGGCCGGGTCACCGGGCATTTGGTGTCATTGTTGATGCTGATGAAAAGCCAACCGCTGGCCTACAACAAAGACAACCAGGAAGACAAAGAACCGTTATTCGACACCGCCGACACCCTCATCAACTGCCTACGCGCGTACGCCGACATGGTCCCGCACATCGCCCCCAAAAAAGCCAACATGTACAACTCCGCCAAACGCGGCTTCGCCACCGCCACGGACCTAGCCGATTACCTGGTTCGCAAAGGCATGGCCTTCCGCGACGCCCATGAAGTGGTGGGATTGGCAGTACGTTTAGGCATAGACAGCCGGCGCGATTTGTCGGAAATTTCATTATCTGAATTGCAGCAATTTTCCGCCTTAATTACTGCCGATGTGTTTGACTATTTAACGCTGGAAGGCTCGGTGGCTTCTCGGAAACATATTGGTGGGACTGCGCCGAAGACGGTTAGGGTGGCGATAGAGACTGCTAGGCAAAGCTTGAAGTTGGAGCGTTCTTAATGAAGGGTGTTGCAGATCATTTAGTACATAATAAATCCTTTTATACGATTGATATTAAATGGATTTTTAATTTTTTAACTATTTAGACAACCTAATGACGCAATGTTTTGCGTCATTTAAGATGTCCAATTTACGTTAGGTTTTTTCAGGAGCGCATATGTGGTCTAGTGCAATAGAGGTTCATCCTTGGGTTGGCAAAAACTATCAACATCCAGAAAATTTATTGCATAAAACTTTAGTTCTTGGTGAATCTAATTTTACGGAATCTGGTAAATTTAAGTCCGACCTCGTTATAAATTGTGTGCTGAACGATATGTCAATCGATCCTACTGAGGAGCGAGATACAACTGGTTTTTGTCGGTTCTCCACCAAGATAAGGCGTATTGTTTTTGGGCGTGATGAAGCCATTGGCCCCAATAGTTTTTGGCAAGATGTGGCCTTCTACAATTTTGTTCAATCGTTAGTTGGTGATAAAGCTAGAATTCGTCCCACACAAGAAATGTGGGAAGGCTCCGTTCCTGCATTCATTGAGGTAGTTTTGTCGCTTCAACCAAGTAGAATTTTTGTTCTTGGCAAAGCGAATTGGAGAAATTTACTGGCGCATATCGAACACGAGATTGTTGATCCATTTACTGTGAGGCTTAAAGTCGGTTCTGAGTTTGTTGCTGCTGGCTACATTAATCATCCGTCCTCTAGCTTGTCCTACAACAAGTGGCAGCCTATAGCTCAGAAACTTTTACTGAGTTGAAAGTAGTGCAGTAGGTTGGGCAGAGGCGGTAGCCGAAACCCAACGTATCGGAGCAGCCACCTATGTTGGTTTTCGCGCTGCTCTACCCAACCTACCCAAGCCTAGCACCTTGAGGATTGCCTTCAATCCAAACAAAATCCCGACTCGATACCGATCATACAAATTTCATAAACGGATGCGCTAACGTAAACTGTTTAAATGAAACTATTCCCTCGTCATTTCACCGCTACCGCGCTCATTTTCCTGTGTTTAACAACACCGGCAGTGCCGTAGGTTGGGTAGCCCGGTAGGGTACGCACCGCGTACCTTCTAAAACTTTGAAAATGGTACGCGATGCGTGCCCTACAACTACAACTCGCAATGTGAATTAGCCCTGTAGGGTGGGCAAATGGCTTTATCGTTTGCCCACGTGGAATCTGACGAAATCGGTGGGCAAAAAAGCGTTGCCCACCCTACTAAACTTACCTTTTTTAAATGTTTCTTCAGTGCAGTAGGTTGGGTAGAGACGGCAGCCGAAACCCAACGTATCGGAGCAGCCATCTATGTTGGGTTTCGCGCTGCTCTACCCAACCTACCCAAGCCTAGCACCTTGAGGATTACCTTCAATCCAAACAACATCCCGACTCGATACCAATCATACAAATTTCATAAACAGTTGCGCTAACGTAAACTGTTTAAATGAAACTATTCTCTCGTCATTTAACCGCTACCGCGCTCATTTTCCTGTGTTTAATAACACCGGCGGCGCTTGCCAAGGTAGATGTTACGGGGCTTGAGAGCGCTGCAAAAGACAATGTTTTGCTGACGTTAGCGTTGGCAAAAGAACCCTGCGATGCGCCAGAATGGAAAATACGCGGCTTGTTTGCAGGTGCCGATCAGGAGATTGATCAGGCCTTGCGCGCGCTAGGTTATTACCATGCGATCAGCAAAAACGCATTACGCTTTAATAAGGAGTGCTGGCAGGCGGACTTTGCTGTTACCCCCGGCCCGCAAGTGTTGGTGACTGACGTTGCCATCACCATTAGCGGTGACGCCGACCAAGATGTCGAGTTTGCTAAGCTGCGAGATAAGCTGATAACAGCGACAGGCAAACCGCTTCGCCACGACGCTTACGAAAAAATGAAAAGCCAGCTGGAATCGTTGGCAATGGAGCGCGGTTACCTGGATGCTGAGTTTTCAGAAAAGCAGTTATTAATCGATAAAGCCAACAATACCGCCCGCATTAAATTGGTGTTTGCGACCGGCAAGCGCATGCTTTTTGGCGCAATTACTATTGATCAGGATATTTTGCAGCCGGAGTTTGTAAACAAATTCGTCTCGGTAAAAAGCCAGGACTTTTATTCCAGTGAAGAGCTGGGCAATACCTATAATGCCCTGTCAAAAAGCGGCTATTTCGAGCAAGTGGACATCCGCCCGGATACCGAAAACACTCACGATCAGCAAGTGCCGATCACCATTAAGCTGCGCCCTAAAAAAACGCATCATTACAGTGTCGGCATCGGCTATGACACCGACATCGGACCGTTGTTAAGCGGCTCTTATACCAATCGTCGATTGAACGATCGCGGCCATTATCTTACCTCTAATATCGACCTTGCCCCGGTGCTATCGACCGCCGATGTTGAATACAGCGTGCCGTTAGCCAATCCCACCAGTGATGTTTTTAGCTTGGGTGCGGGCTTAAAACGTGAAGATAACGACAGCTATAAATCCAAAACGGCCAAGCTGTCGGCACGAGCAAAGCATGCTTTCGCCAATGGCTGGAAGCAGACGCTTTTTCTTGATTACAGTTATGAAGATTTTGATACCGGCACACGGGCAGGCGAAACATTGCTGCTGGTGCCCGGCGGCAGTTGGCTGCGTTCGGAATCCGATAATCCATTGCGCCCAACTAAAGGTTACCGGCTGGAATTTAATGTCGCGGGCAGTGTTAAGAATCCCATCTCGGATGTCAATTTTGCGCAGGGTTCAGCATCGGCAACCTGGTCGCAGCCGCTGCCCTGGAGCGGCCGGTTTATCGGTCGCACCGAGCTTGGCGCAACGCTGGTTGATCATTTTGATAAGCTCTCAACCAGCTATCGATTTTTTGCCGGCGGCATGAACAGTATCCGTGGTTATGCCTATAAAGAACTAGGCCCCAGAGATAGTGCCGGTAACGTTGAAGGCGGCCAGTTTTTAAGCGTGGTCAGCGCAGAATATGAACAAGCAATTCTCGACAATTGGGGCGTCGCGGCGTTTCTGGACGCAGGCAATGCCTACAATCTTGACAGTATCAATATCAAAAGCGGGGCGGGCTTAGGTGTTAGATGGTATTCGCCATTTGGTCCGGTGCGAGTAGATTTTGCGTTACCGTTAAACGATGCGGATTCTTCATTTCAAATCCATTTTGCCGCAGGTGCGAGGATATGAAAAAACGCCTCGCGCTGTTTAGCTTATTGATGCTGCTGTTGATTCCGGCTGGCTTGTTCGGATTATTAAATAGTGACAGCGGTAGTCGCTGGCTGTTGCAACACCTATTGGCGCGTTTGCCTGCACAAACGTCGGTTAAAGCTATTGAAGGCCGATTGCTTGAACGGCTTGAATTATCTGACCTGACCTACAAAACCGACACGGAAACTGTCAGCATCAATAAGCTGGTATTCGCTTGGCAGCCTGCATCGATATTTTCCCGCAAGCTAAAAATTGTTGATCTGACCATCGATGGCTTAACGGTCAACATTACTGACAACAACGCCCCTGCAGAAACCAGCGGGTTTGATATCAATGCCGACTTGCTGCTGCCGGTCGACATTGCGCTTGAAAATCTATTATTGACGAATGCCAGCATCCAACTGGGCGAGCAAGTACACACGCTGCAAAAACTGCAGTTATCTGGCTTTACCGAACATGGACAGCTTAATGTCGTTTCGCTGGCCATCAATGCCCAGCCGCTGGCAGCAACGATCAAAGGTGAGGTGAAACTGGGTAACGGTTTTCCTTTTAACATAACTGCTGACTGGCAATTTAACAGCGAAGAGTATGGTTTGTTGCAAGCGGTCACGACCATCAATGGCGATTTGCAGCAACTGGCTTTCGATAATCGCGTGTCATCGCCGTTCAAATTAACATTAACAGGCGATTTGGCTGATTTACCAACTACACCGCGCATCAACGCGCATGGCGACTGGCAGAACTTTAACTGGCCGCTTGTCGGTAATGCGCCGCAAGTCAGCAGCCAGCAAGGTGATTTTGAATTGTCCGGCTTGCTTAGCGAGTATCAAGTTAAGCTCAATGCCCAGTTAACCCGGCCATCGCTACCCAAAGCGCAATTAACCTTTAGCGGTACCGGCAGCACGGAGGCTATCGCGATTGATAAATTGGAGCTGAAATCCAGCGCAGGCGTATTTCAGTTGGGCGGCGCTGTGTCTTGGCAAGAGGCGATACTGTTTGACCTAAAAGCGTCCGCCGAGAATTTTAATCCGGCTATTTTGTTGCCGGAACTTCCCGGCAGCTTAAGCTTTAGCGCGCTTGTTAAAGGCAAACTGGCAGGCGAGTCATTGCAAGTTAACGCCGACATTAACCATTTACAGGGGCGCTTACGTGGTCAACCGGTCAGCGCCAACGGCAAGCTGGCATTGGCTAATGAGCAACTTAGCGTCGATGCGCTACGTGTCATTGTTGGTCGTAATAAACTTAATATTGATGGCACATTGGGACAAGAGCAAGCCCGTCTTAATGCCGACATCGACGCGCCGGCCTTAGATGAGTTGTGGCCGGGACTGGGTGGACAAATAAAAGGCGAAGGGCAGTTGCAAGGCGCGTGGCTTAATCCGGCAGTGACATTTCATGGGACCGGTAAGCGCTTGCGTTTTAAGGAACACAGTGCCGAGCAATTGGCTGTTAACGTGAATTATCAGCCTGGTGCGAACAAATCGTCGCAACTCAAACTATCCGCCGGCAATATTAAAAGCGGCCCCAACCAACTCAGTAAAGTGCAGATCGATGGCCTGGGCAGCCCTGAACAACATCGATTTACTATCGACCTAAGTTCTCATTACGGTGAATTATCAAGCGCACTGACTGGACGTCTTAAGGGCAACAGCTGGGAGGGGGATTTTTCCAAACTGGATTTGCAGTCCAACGATGCAGGCCGCTGGCAGCTTAGCAATAATCTAGTGGTTCGCATGGTCCAAAGCACCAAAGGCATTGATGCCAAGTTGGCGCAAACCTGTTTGCACCAGCAAGCCGCTATGTTGTGCCTAAATGGGAGTTATCTATCTAATAGCGACCTGCAATTGCAACTTAAAGCCAATGACTTACCGCTTAGCTTACTGCAAGCCTATGCGCCCGAAGGGATGCAAGTCATCGGTATTATCAATGCCGATGCCGACATCCAGCAGCAAAAAGGCTTGCTCACCGGCAATTACCGGCTTGACCTGCCTGCAACTAAAGTTGCGTTTGCCGCTGATAAAAAGCCGACAACTATCCATCTGGGCGCTTCTTCGTTATCCGGCACGCTGCAAGGATCGAAAATATCAGCGGATATTAATCTCGCGTTAGCGGCACAAGATTATTTACGCGGCCAGCTGCAAGTAGACACCGGTAACACCCAGGCACTATCGGGCCAAATCAAGGCATCTATTGTTGACTTAAGTTTATTAAATTCATTTTTGCCGCAATTAACAGGGCTTAAAGGCAAGTTTAACGCTGATTTAGCGGTACTCGGCACGACTGCCGCACCAGCGGCTAACGGCGCGATTACTTTTACGCAAGGTGCTGCGGACTTAAACGGCTTAGGCCTTGAGCTGCGTGACATTAACCTGCAAGCGCGAGCGACGGGAAATATTGCCGAAGACATTCAAATAACCGGCTCGGCTAAATCGGGACAAGGCAACATTAACCTAAGTGGCGTTGCCAAATTACCGGGCACTATCGAGTTACAGCTGACGGGTAAGGATTTTGAAGTCGCCAAATTGCCGGAGGCGCAAATTGCAGTATCGCCCGAGTTAAAACTGTTATTTGCAGATAACCGCGGCAAAGTCACCGGCACTATCAAAGTGCCGAAAGCGATCATGGAAATTCAGCAATTGCCTGAACAGGCCGTTACCGTAAGCGGCGATGAAGTCATCATCGGCGCTGAAAAAACCATTGAAAATACCGCTACAGCCCCCAGCATTGATGCCGATATAGAAGTTGAGCTGGGCAAGCAGGTGAGTTTTTCAGGGCAAGGACTACAGACCAACCTATCCGGCAAGTTGAAGATTATGAAAACGGCAGAAAAAATAGCCATGTATGGCAATGTCGACATGGATAAAGGCCATTACACAAGTTACGGACAAGATCTTACCGTTCGTAAAGGTCGCTTTGTATTTAATGGCCCGGCCGATCAGCCTTGGCTGGATGTAGAAGCTATTCGTGTGTCAAAAAGCAAAACCGTGACGGCCATTCTTAGCGTCACCGGTCCGTTAAAATCGCCAAAGACGCGCTTATCTTCCGAGCCCGCCTTACCGGAAACTGACGTACTTGCTTATTTAGTGACCGGCAATCCGCTAAACCAAGCGAGCAAATCTGAAAGCAATATGATTGCCAGTGCCGCTGTGTCGTTGGGAGCGGGCCGAGTCTCTTGGCTTGCCGACCAACTGGGCATTGATAACTTGGAAGTTAAAGAAGGTGAAACCCTGGAAGATACCTTGGTAGCGGTTGGTCAATACCTGACACCGGATTTTTATGTCGGCACCAAGGTGGGGTTATTTAATAAACAAGCGGTATTAGTTCTTAAACATAAATTGACCAATACCATAAATGTGGAAACCGAGACCGGCACATCTCAACGAATAAAACTAAACTATGAGTTTGAACGTGACTAACTAACCCAAACACCCTTCACCATGGCCGAATCCTACCAACTACCTCCCATCCGACTAGGTGCTCCTGGCGAGGACATTTCTATCAAAGATTTAGCGGCCATTCAGCAGCGCTTCAAAAAAATGCATCACTTGCGCCTGACACGCGCTCAGGATTTTCTACAACCCCGGCAACGCGTGTTGCTGGAATTATTACCTCTGATATTTCATTGCAACAACCCACTGTTACCGGGCTTTGTATCGTCAACAACCCCAGCGGGAATTGTTGATTTTCGACCGGACAGCAAAGCCATTAAATCGGCTAAACAATTTTCCAAAAACTTTA
>Ga0208751_100469_pt1 | contig 11403 bp, 9 predicted proteins | sample LakWasMet22_HOW5_2_FD_183868 | JGI IMG/M metagenome (GOLD analysis project Ga0208751, IMG submission 183868) | Freshwater sediment methanotrophic microbial communities from Lake Washington under simulated oxygen tension - Sediment Metagenome... | ecosystem: Environmental > Aquatic > Freshwater >... | reverse complement strand
AGGTTTGGTTCCCGCTTGGATTGGTGTGTTACTCTCACCTTTGCTGCTGCTGAGTAGTTTTGCTTTAGCTCATTACGTAGGAGAAAGTTTCTTTTATTGGTTGTTTTTTTATTTCATTTTGACCTGTGCTTACTCTTTTTCTCTTAAGAGACTCATCCTTGTGGATTGCATAACATTAGCGGTGCTTTATACCCTTCGTATTGTCGCAGGGGCTGCGGCCGCTAGTATGATGCTTTCATTTTGGCTGCTTGCATTTGCGGTTTTTTTGTTTTTATCGCTTGCTTTTATCAAACGATATGCCGAGTTAGAGGTGCAAGTGCACAATGGAAAGAAAAAAATTCATGGTCGCGGGTATTACACTTCGGATGCATCATTGATACAAACTCTAGGAGTAACCTCTGGTTATGCTGCTGTGCTTGTGCTCGCACTATACTTAAATAGCGAGGCTGTGGCTAAGCTGTATCACACACCGGAGTTTATTTGGGGCGTTGTGCCTATTATGTTGTTTTGGATTAGCTGGATGTGGATGCAAGCCCATCGTGGCGAAATGCATGATGATCCGTTGGTCTTTGCCGTAAAAGATAAAGCGAGCTTATTTGCAGGTGTGGCTTTTGCAGCAGTACTAACATTAGGTGCCATAGGTTGGCCATGGTAGCGATTACATCATGGGGAAGGTTAGCAGGGGGGGAGCATGAAATTATTTCTCTCTCTGATCGCGAGCAAGTTTCTCATCAAATACAAAATAATAACCTCGGTATTGCTTATGGCATGGGGCGTAGTTATGGTGATGTATGCCTTAATCCTGAAGGAGTATTGTGGAAGACAAGGGGATTAGATCACTTTATTAACTTTAACCCAACTACAGGGCGGTTGATTTGTGAAGCTGGCGTGCTGCTAAGAGACATTCAACAATTATTTATACCAAATGGTTGGATTCTGCCGGTTACACCTGGCACTCAACTTGTGACTGTAGGCGGTGCGGTTGCTAATGATGTACATGGTAAGAATCATCATGCACTAGGATCGTTTGGCGATCATGTGAGAAGTATTAAGCTTGCGCGTACTGATGGAACATTTATCGAGTGCGGGCCAGCGCTTTTGCCGGATTGGTTTGCTGCAACGATAGGTGGTTTTGGTCTTACTGGGGTAATTGTTCAAGTTGAAATTCAGTTGCGTAGAGTGTTGGGACCATGGCTTGATACTGAAACAATAGCTTATGCTAATCTCGAGGAGTTTTTTTGTTTAGCGGACGCTTCGGAAGCAGGCTGGGAGCACACAGTTTCATGGATAGATTGTATGTCTAATAGTGGGCGTGGTCTTTTTATGCGAGCCAATCCTACAGGGATTAGTGATCGTCAGGAACCTGAACATCGAAAATTAACAGTACCTTTTGTGCCCCCTGTTTCATTGGTTAACAAGCTGTCGCTAAAGGCATTCAATTCAGCTTATTTTAATCTTAAAAAACGGCGAGCAGGTAGAGAAGTTTGTCATTACCAGTCATTTTTCTATCCGTTGGATAATTTGCTTGAGTGGAATCGTATGTATGGTCCTCATGGCTTCTTTCAATATCAATGTGTTGTGCCTCGTGGGGTTGGTCATGACGCGACTCATGAAATGTTGTCTGCAATATCGAGATCTGGGGATGGCTCATTTTTGGCAGTACTAAAAACCTTTGGTAATCGTCATCCTGTAGGCATGATGAGTTTCCCGCAGCCAGGGGTGACGCTTGCCTTAGATTTTCCAAATAAAGGTGATCGGACATCTAAGTTATTTGAGAGGTTAGATGCCATTGTTCGTGAAGCTGGAGGCCGAGTTTACCTTGCAAAAGATGCACGTATGTCCCGTGATTTATTTGAGGCTGGTTACCCGCGCCTCGCTGAGTTCTTACAATATCGTGATACAGGAATAAGTTCTGCATTATCTCGTCGACTAATAGGAAGTTAAATAATGGCTAGTAATAGAAAAAGAATCGTTATTATTGGAGCAACATCAGCTATTGCTGAACACTGTGCACGCATATGGGTGAAGGATGACCTAGTGGATTTGACGTTAGTTGGTCGTGATTTAGATAAAACAGAGCGAGTAGCTGCTGATTTAAGAGTTCGTAGTCCAAAATCCGTGATTCGCGCACTGACTACAAACTTTATCGACCCACAAGCCATTCAGCAATTGGTTGACGGTATTGTTATTAATGGAGCATTTGATATAGTCTTGATTGCTCACGGATCATTACCAGATCAAGATGCATGTCAGCAGAATTTAAGCTTATGTAACGATGTGCTGACTGTTAATGCTATTTCTCCTGTGCTGTATGCCGAGGCTTTTGCCGGATATATGCAAAAAACTAATCACGGTACCTTGGCCATAATTGGGTCTGTTGCAGGCGATCGAGGTCGCAAATCTAATTATGTTTATGGAGCAGCTAAAGGGCTACTTACTCGCTACACTCAAGGCCTTCAGCATAGATTGGCACATACCAATGTTAAAGTAACCCTAGTGAAGCCTGGACCTACAAATACACCAATGACGGCGCATTTACAACAAAATGAAAGTAAGTTTGCGAATGTTGAGGATGTTGCATCATCAATTGTCAGTGGAGTTGCTAAAGGTGTATCTGTTGTGTATGCACCAGCTAAATGGGCGTTGATTATGATGATAATTAGGCATCTTCCAGAATTTATTTTTAAAAAAATGGATATTTGAATTAAGGAAGTATGATGAAAAGAGTTCTGAGTATATTGCCGGTCAATGTACAGCAAGCTTATGTAATTACATTTTTCTCAATTGTTATTCACTTGATGCTGCTAATACTGCCAGGAGTAAACCTTGAGTTTGCCTTCGCAGGTGCTGTTGACTACTTTAAAACATCAAATCCCGTCTTATTAGAGCAGTATTTTTCATATCAAGCCAATACATTAGGTTTGCCATACTTTACATATCTAATCTCAAATATTTTCCCTCAAATAGATGTACTGCTATTGCTGCGTTTGGTTAACCTAGCTGGCGTTCCGTTCCTCATGGTTGGTATATATCGGATATGTAAATATTTAAATATAGCTAATTTCAGCGTTATATTCTTATTAATAATACTTAATCCTCTTGTATGGACTTTTTCAGGCAGGGCCACGGCGGATTTTTTACCGGTGGCATTAGGTATTTTTGCTATTTCACTAGCGTTGGGTAGTAAACAATTCCTCCTAAAATCGCTGTTAGCAGGTGTTTTTTTAGGGGTAGCTGCCGTGTTTAAATACCATGCATTGTGTCTATTGGTATTTTTAGTTGCTTTATTACTGCCAAACGAGGATCGTTGTTTAGCGATAAAGAAAATCATAGTTGTAACATTGATATCTATTATATTAGTTGGATTTTATTTATTTAAAGTCAATTCATTATTTGGATTTTGGCTAACCCCAGATAAGTATCAAACAGTTCATCATCTTAGTGTCTCAAGTATTATGAACAACTTCATTTTATATACAGGATTTTTAGGGTTAATTGTATTACCAACATTTCTATTTTCTGAAATCTTTTGGCATGCTGTTCTTGCTAAGTGGAAGCTAGTGTTTAGTTGTCTGGTTGTGGTTGTTGCTTTAAGTTTTTATGTGCTTCAAGATGGTGGAGAGTTGAATTTAGGGCCGCTAGATACTGTTATCGGTGATAAGCTGAGGACTGTAGTTCTTTCTTTGATATTTGTAGCCACAGTTACATTGATCTTTATTTCGGAAGAAATAGTTTCTAAAACTAGCAAAACTAAACTGACCATTGTATTAGCGCTTTTAATAGTATTATTCGTATTCTCAAGTAGTCGCCCAGCCCAAAGGTATTTATTATTTGTCTTGCCCTTTTTCATCATGATTATACCTAACAGTATAGTGATGTCTCGGAAGATTGTTTTTGCTACAGTTGGCCTGTTTATATTGAGTAACACTTTTATTGAGTACAGTAGATGGGCTACGGGAACCGCTGCAAATTTAATGGTTAAACAGCTAAAAAGCCAACATTTGATACAGCACACTAGTCCAGGCGTAATTGAGCCTCATGTGGGAAATCACTTCTATACATCAAGACAGTCGGATAAGCTGTATGTAGTGGCAGCTGGGAAAAGCAATGATGCAATAATAACTGTTAACGTAGGATCTCATTTTCTTGGGAAGTCTTTCTCGTTAGTAAAAATTAACTCAAAGCTTGAGTAGTGATGAGAGTAATATCTTTTGTAATGCCAACTCTAGGATGGCAACGACTCAAAACTGTTTTAAATGGTTTTGACAAACTTAATCGAAATCCACAACTTTCAATTATCGTGGTGTTAGGGTTAATTTTTGTTTTCTTAAAACTTAAGGGTTTTAATGTTAGTAACACATTGTGGGCTGAAGATGGGAGGGTTTTTATTAATCATGCCCGTGAATATGGCATATATTCTATATGGGAGCCGTATGCAGGTTATTTTCACGTTTACCCTAGGTTAATTGCATGGATAAGTTACTTTTTTGATTTAACCCTTACACCTATAGTTTTTTTTATTGGATGGATTTTAGCTTATACGTCACTGATTTACATAGCAGCCAATCGAGCACTAAACCTTGGGCTAAGCGCCACTCATGCTACTTTAATTTCTATTTTGTTGGTTGCTCAACCGCATTCCGGGGAAGCTTTTTTCAATTTAACTAATGCGCAGTGGTTTACTGGTGCTGCATTAGCAATTTACTTGCTGATACCGGTTAAGGATACCTCATCAATACTTGAGAAGTTGATCGTTTTTATAGCCTCATTGACAGGGCCATTCGCGCTATTATTAACGCCAGTTTTATTTGTACAATTAATTGTTTACAAGGATTGGAAGAGTAGAAAATTTATCTATGTGACGGTACTGGTGGCTGCCACGATACAGTTAGTTGCTATATTACTGTCAAGTCGCCTTGGGAAGAATGGTTTTGACACAAATATTACTCACTGGCTAACAGTAATTTACACTTTCTTTACTTTTGGTAAAAAGTCTCTTATACCTCAACTCGCTGCTTTGTTTTTTTGGGTTACTACTATTTGGGCATTTGTTTTAGTTTTACCCACTGAATTCTTGAAGAATGTCCGCCAGCGTTATGAAGCTATTGAAATTACCTCATTAGTTCTCGTAATGTCAGCTGGGGTGTTCTTTTTAGCTGGGCTCGTTGCCGCTAAAACACCCATTCAAGATATGAGCCCTATTGGGAGCGGAGCAAGATATTTTTTTATTCCATATGTACTTATTTTTCTTGCTGCTGTATTGATTACCTCAAAACGCCCAAAATTATTATCTCGAATTTATGCTTCACTGATAGTTCTTGTAATTTCTACTTTCTCAGTATTTAAGGGTAGTGATTTGCAGTTTAATGCTTTTGTTGAATTCGCAAAGCAGAAAAGTGACGTTTTGATTCCAATTCGCCCAGAACGGCAATGGAATATCTTTTTATATCAAGATCAATCTCAAGAAGCTGGTCATATGCATAAACCCGTGCCGCTCTCAATCAGCTCTGCAGGAATGTATAATATCGTTAATCAATTTAACGATACTAAGCATTTTAAAGCGACTAGCTCCACCCCTTACTTCATTTTTGACATTAGAGATAAATGCAGATATTCCAAATATATTGGTGTAGAGTTTAGTATGCCTTTACACGAGGGTGCTATAGTCGAGGTTTCCCTAGAAAATAAGAATAACGTTGTAAAGTCGCAGTCCTTACGTCGGTACGCTACCTCTGAAGATACTATTGTTCACTTTGCTTTACCTATGAGTAATGCTACTCACTTGCGCTTTTATCCATCAGATAAAGTTAGTGATTTTAGATTAGACTCAGCCAAGTTGTATTGTCTGTAAATAGCGTTTCATCAGTGGTTAATTCAATTTCCCTAAACCTCATCACAATGCCGAATTAAACTTGAATTAAATTTTTAGTATTTAAATAAAATAAGTGCAATTAAAATGACTACAAATAAAATTATTCTCCCCGGTGGTGCTGGTCTTGTAGGTCAAAACCTTGTAGCGCGTCTGAAGGCCAAGGGCTACAGCAATATTGTAGTTCTAGATAAGCATCGTGCAAATATCGACATTTTGAAAAATGTTCAGCCAGATATTGCTGTTGAGTTTGCTGACTTGTCCGAACGCGGTGATTGGCAACGTCATTTTGAAAATGCTGATGTAGTCGTGATGTTACAAGCTCAGATTGGAGGTAATGATTATCAAGAGTTTGTACGTAATAACGTTATCTCAACTCAATTAATTCTGGAAACGATCAAACATTACAAGGTGCCACATTTAGTGCATATTAGTTCATCAGTAGTGCAGTCGATGGCTAATGATTTTTATACAAAGACGAAAACTGAGCAGGAGCGCATTGTTTTGGAAAGCGGGGTGTCCTGCCCGGTACTGCGCCCAACCTTAATGTTTGGTTGGTTTGATCGTAAGCATCTAGGCTGGCTATCTCGTTTTATGAAAAAAATGCCAATATTCCCTATCCCTGGAGATGGCCGTTATATGCGCCAACCACTTTATGTAGGTGATTTTTGCAATATCATCATTAGTTGTATCGAAAATAAAGTTACCAATGGCATTTATAATATTTCTGGCCTTGAGAAGGTTGATTATATTGACATTATCCGAGAGATAAAAAAAGCAACTAGGGTGCGTACCGTCATTACTAAAATACCTTACTTTCTATTTTATACCCTACTTTGGATATGGGGAGTTTTTGATAAAAATCCGCCGTTTACTACTCAGCAACTCGCTGCATTAATTGCAAAGGATGAGTTTGAGGTGATTGATTGGCCGGGTATTTTTGGCATAACACCAACCCCTTTTTCAAGCGCAATACACGAAACATTCTGCGATGCCGAATATAGTCAAATTAAATTGGATTTTTAATAATGTTTAGTAAAGTGAGTGAAATCTCAATTGCAAATAGTTTTCCAAACATAACAAAAAATTGCATAGCCATTCTGTCTATTACAGCAATATGGTTAATAATGGTTGTAATGGTTAATCCGGTTGGCAATTTCCCATTGAATGATGATTGGGCGTATGCAGCATCTGTAAAGAAATTGCTGAGTGGAAATCTGGTAATACCTGACTGGAGCGCAGCAAATATTGCTTCCCAGATAGTTTGGGGGGCGATTTTTAGCAAACTGTTTGGTTTTTCATACACAGTTCTACGTGTGTCAACACTAGTTTTGGGATTGGTCGGAGTAATTTACTCATTTAGACTGATGAGAGAGTTAGGGCTGTCCTCTACCATATCTGTGATGGGTGCATTGACGCTAGCGGTTAATCCTATTTATTTTGCGTTAAGCAATACATTTATGACCGATGTGCCTTTTTTTGCATTTTCTATACTTGCTTTGTTTTATCTTGTGCGGGCGTTTCATAGTGATGCATGGATTGATATTTGTTTGGGAACTATAGCAGCAGTCATTGCATTGCTCGTAAGACAGGTTGGGTTTGCTATTCCACTAGCTTTTGCTTTGTCTTACATGATAGGGCGAAGATTCTCCACTGATTCTCTCCTAAAGGCATTAACTCCATTAATACTTTGTATTGTTGTACAAATAAGCTTTAAAGCATGGCTTGATTGGGCTGGTCAAACACCAACTATGTATGGTCATCAAATCCAGTTGATTATAGATGCATTATCTTTACCGATTTTTAGCATTCTTGCGAGTTATGGCAAAAATGCTCTCATCATCGTTACCTACCTTGCAGTATTTGCGTCTCCAATATTGATTTATATGTTATGTGCTCGAGCGACAAAGATGACTAATAGAGAAAAGGTAATCATCTTTATTTTTGCGGCACTTCTTTGGTTGGCTTTGTTACGTAACTTTCCTCTAATTGGTAACATTCTTAATCGTTATGGCATTGGCCCTATGCTTCAGCATGGCTCAATAGGATATGATCTACCCTCAGCTGTTAAATGGATCTGGAGAGTAATTGGCTTCTTCGTAGCGATATCGGGATGCATCTTGCTTTATCTGACTCATCAATCCATCAAGCACATTTGGGTGAATGTTAGGTGCCATAAGTTTATAAATGTCCGCCTTCCTATTTTCTTTGGTGCTATAACAGTCATTTATTTGTTACCTATTGTAAGCTCACCAGGAATTTTTGACAGGTATTTACTTCTTCCTTTTCTGACAACTATTTTATTTTTAGTATCATGTGGTTACGTCTTGCCAATTGGTGACGCCCACTCAAAAAAAGTAAATAGGATAGTGTTTTTATTGATTGGTACTATTGGAATGATTTCAATAGCAATGGTGCATGACTATCTGAGTTGGAATAGAGCAAGATGGGAAGCTCTGTCAGATTTGGTTGTTAAACAAGGTATAACGCCCAACAGGATAGATGGAGGTTTTGAGTTTAATGGAGCTTATTTGTATTCAAAAAGCAACACAAAACCAGATGCTAAAGGCTGGTGGGTGGTTGATAATGAATATTTGATTGCTAACAACAAAGAGGAGCTTATAGCAACGGAAGGTTATGCTGTTCAGGCTCAGTATCCTACAAACTCTTGGTTGAGCTTTAGCCCTAACAATATATTTGTGTTGCATAAGCAATAACCAAAAGCTAGCGTTAGGCGTTAATTAAAATGAGATTGGCTAATTACCACCGTTATTTATTATTTTTGCTTACTGGCCTGAGTTCAGTTCTTGTAAATATGCTTAGTCGTATCGTATTTAATCAATGGTTCGGTTATTCAGTTTCAATTTTTCTTGCTTATACTATTAGTACTATTCTTGCTTATGTTTTAGCTAGATATTATGTGTTTAACCAATCTAACACTACAATTAAGCGGTCTGCATATAGGTTTTTTCTTGTAAACGTGTTTGGAGCGATTCAGGTATGGTTTATTAGCGTAACATTGGCTCTCCATGTGTTACCTTATTATGGCTTCATTTACTATGCACCAGAAGTAGCTCAACTCATGGCTTTATCTTCACTCACGTTAACGAGCTATTACCTACATACGTACTTTTCGTTTAGTCATCAATAATTTTAAATCTGTTAGCTTATGCATAAAAAAGAATTAATAGCAGTACTTGGTGCAGGCCCAATGGGCTTAGCAGTAGCTTACCAGTTGGCAAAAGATGGGCATCACCCTGTTGTTTTTGAGGCTGATGATAGAGTCGGTGGAATGACAGCGGCTTTCGATTTCTCTGGATTATCCATAGAACGGTATTATCACTTTCACTGTATATCTGATCATGCCTTTTTAAAAGTTTTAGACGAGCTAGGTTTAGCCGATAAAATGCATTGGGTAGAAACTAAGATGGGATATTGGTATCAGGGGAAACTTCAGCCTTGGGGGAACCCAATAGCGCTTTTAAAATTTAAAGGGCTAAGCTTTTTTGCTAAATTTAGATATGGCCTACATGCTTTTTTATGCACAAAGCGTAATGATTGGAAGCCTCTAGATCATGTTGAGGCAATCAGTTGGATTAAACGCTGGGTAGGTAAAGAGGCCTATGAGGTCTTGTGGCGTAGATTGTTTGACTATAAGTTCTATGATTACACTAGCAACCTGTCTGCAGCATGGATTTGGAGCCGGATTCGTCGCATAGGCCGCTCTCGCTACAGTTTATTCCGTGAAAAATTAGGATATTTAGAAGGAGGTTCTGAAACGTTACTCCGTGCCATGCGGCTAGCCATTGAGAAAAATGGGGGGGAAGTTCGGTTAAGCGCTCCCGTGAGCAGAGTTGTTATCGGTGACGCTAAAGTGCAAGGTGTCGAAGTTTCTGGTCATTTTGAGTCTTTCACTAAAGTTATTAGCACCATCCCTTTACCTTTTGTGCCTCGTGTAATGCCAGACTTGCCGAGCAGTGTCTTAGATAAGTTTAAGGCAATCAAAAATATTGCTGTAGTGTGTGTAATTGTAAAGTTAAAGAAAGCATTAACCGAGAATTTTTGGTTAAATACAAATGACCCTGAAATGGATATTCCGGGCTTGGTTGAGTACACTAACTTAAGACCACTCAATCAACATATCGTTTATGTCCCATTTTATATGCCAGGAGAGCATCCAAAGTTCTCTGAACCTGATCAAGCTTTTATTGATAAAGTTAGGCGTTACTTGAAAAAGATTAACCCAGAGTTAAGTGACGATGACTTCATTGACATACGTGCAAGCCGATATCGTTATGCGCAACCTATTTGCCAACCAGGTTATCTTGATACTCTCCCACCAGTAAGTTTACCTGTTGATGGGTTATGGGTTGCTGATACTTCTTATTATTATCCTGAAGATAGGGGTATATCTGAAAGTATTGATTTTGGAAGAAAAATGGCAAAGGAAGCAACTGCATGATTGGTGCATTTAAGTCTCGCCAGTTCCTGATTTTTTTATTAACAGGTGGGGTTGCTGCTTTAGTAAATTTTATTTCTAGAGTCATTTATAATCACTGGTTGAGCTTTTCTACTTCGGTGATACTTGCTTATATTTCAGGAATGATCACTGCCTTTATTCTTGCAAAACTATTCGTGTTCAATAAAAGCCAACAATCATTACATCAGTCTGCTATTTTTTTTACACTTGTAAACTTAGTGGCTGTAATTCAAACCTGGTTGATTAGTATGGGGATGGCATATTATGTTTTGCCTTTTATGGGGATATCAGTAATGGTGCCAGAGATTTCCCACATGGCTGGAATAATTTTCCCTGTATTTACTAGCTATATAGGCCATAAACGTTGGTCATTTCGTTAGTACTTTATGCCTCACTGAGATGCCATTGTTGTGAGGGTAGATTTAGTGTTCTAATTTTTGAAGGTTATTCATTAGGTGATTAAGAAGAATATAGCTTGGAATTTTTTTGGTGGGGTGCTTCCTCTCTTAGTCGGTGTCGTGGTTTTTCCTTTGATTATTAACGTCTACGGTGCAGAGCGATTTGGATTGCTTGCTATTGCTTGGTCTTTAGTTGGGTATTTTAGTTTGTTTGATATGGGGCTATCTCGTGCACTTACTCAGACTGTGTCAGAGAAGTTATCAAGAAATGCTGATGAGATCGAAATTGTTGCTTTAATTTACACAGCGTTCCGTATTATGTTGCTACTTGGTGTGTTGGGCGGCGTTTTTTTATGGCTAATATCACCATGGTTAGTTAGCCATGTGCTTACAGTCACCGTTGAGATTCAGCAAGAAGCTATTAGAGCATTTACTGTATTAGCAATATCAATTCCCTTTGTCGTTCACACAGCTGCGTTAAGAGGTGTAATGGATGCATTGCATCTATTTAAGCAAGCCAATTTGATAAGAATGGTTCTTGGCGTAGGTACATTCTTAGGTCCTTATCTATCTTCATTCTATGGGGTATCTTTAGAATATGCTGCTTACTCTCTAATTCTAGTAAGGCTTTTGGGATGGGTCATGCACTGGTTTGT
>Ga0208751_100460_pt1 | contig 11552 bp, 8 predicted proteins | sample LakWasMet22_HOW5_2_FD_183868 | JGI IMG/M metagenome (GOLD analysis project Ga0208751, IMG submission 183868) | Freshwater sediment methanotrophic microbial communities from Lake Washington under simulated oxygen tension - Sediment Metagenome... | ecosystem: Environmental > Aquatic > Freshwater >... | reverse complement strand
CAACGTTAGCAATTGCACTGATTTGCGGAACGCCCACGCCAGCAACAATACGTGTGGTACAAATTGAGCCTGGGCCAATACCAACCTTAACGCCGTCTGCACCTGCGTCAACTAAAGCGAGTGCTGCGCTGGCGGTTGCAATATTGCCGCCAATCACATCAATTTGTGGGAAGTGTTTTTTCACCCATGTAACACGGTCTAAAACGCCTTGTGAGTGACCGTGTGCTGTATCTACAACAATCACGTCAACACCAGCTTCAGCAAGTGCTGCAACGCGCTCTTCTGTGCCGTCACCCACACCAACAGCCGCACCTACACGTAGTCTGCCATGTGCATCTTTGCAAGCCAGAGGGTGGTCTGTTGATTTTTGAATATCTTTAACAGTAATTAAGCCTTTTAATGTGTCTGCATCATCTACAACTAAAACGCGCTCAAGGCGATGTTGGTGTAGTAGGCGAATCACATCATCTTTAGCGGCACCTTCTTTAACCGTGACTAATCTATCTCTAGGCGTCATGATGTTTTTGATTGGCTGGTCTAGGTTTGTTTCAAAGCGAAGGTCACGATTTGTAACGATGCCAACAATCTTGCCGTGATCAACAACAGGGATGCCAGAAATTTTGTGTGTGTTGGTTAGGTTTAATACATCACGCACTGTCATGTGGCTTTGAATTGTAATCGGGTCATTCACAACACCAGATTCAAAGCGTTTAACACGCGCTACGTGTGCTGCCTGTTTCATGGCAGTCATGTTTTTGTGGATGAAGCCCAAGCCACCTTCTTGCGCTAATGCAATAGCGAGAGGCGCTTCTGTAACGGTATCCATCGCGGCAGAGATGAGAGGGATGTTTAAACGAATGTTTCGTGAGAGTTGTGTGGTAAGCGAAACTTCGCGTGGCAGCACATTAGAGTAGGCCGGCACTAGTAAAACATCATCAAAAGTGAGAGCTTGTTGCAATAAACGCATGCGTAAATCCTTGTACCCAAAACGAAATTATACAGACTTATAATCGACTTAGCGAGAGTGTCAATCATTTATTTGTAAACTATAAATGCAAATAGTCGTTAATTGTGCTACTTGCTAGTAATTTAGATTAGCAATAATATGACTGAGTACCTATAAATCAAAGGGATGTTTTATGTTAGCTCGTTTACTGTTGCTGTGCTTGGCAACGTTGCCATTGATGGCAAGTGCTGAGATTTACAAGTGGAAAGATAAGGATGGCGTCACTCGCTACAGTGATGTACCGCCACCTTCCAATATCAAACAAGAGTCTATTCAGGGTAAAAAAGTGGTGAAGCCAACTGGCCAACCAGCTCTGGCCCCGGTTGCCGGAGATATCACAACAGGTGCTAGTAAAAATAAGACACCAGATATTGCCAAAGAAAGTGGTGCTGCTCAAGATGAGGCTGCAAGAAAACGCGCGCATGATGCAGAGGTGCAAAAGGCAACCGATCAGCAGAAGCAAGCAGAGTTAAAGGTTAAGCAAGAGAATTGTATGGCCGCTAAAAAGAATTTGGTGATTTATACAACGGGCGGCAGAATTTCAAAGATTAATGATGCTGGTGAACGCGAGTATTTGGGCGAGGAAGATTTGGCCCGTGGTAAAGCTGATGCACAAAAAGATGTGGATGCTTACTGCAATTGAGATTTAAGCTAGTTAGATGCTTTGGGCGCCATGTGCGCCCATTTTTTTGTTTAGCACCACCATTTTTAGTGGTGTTTGATGCTAAATCTATGTGGCAATATCGCCGCCGCCTTTTTTCATTATTTTGCCATCGGCTGCTCTTTGTTTTCTTACTTCTTTGGGGTCTGCAATGAGTGGGCGGTAAATTTCCACGCGGTCTAAATGACGTAGCTTTGTATCCAATTTGGTAAGCTTGCCAAAAATACCTATTTTATTGATGTTTAAATCAATGTCAGAGAATTTTTCTGTGATGCCCGAAGCCTTGATTGCTTCCTCGGCTGTGGTGCCATCTGGCATTTTGATTGGAATGATTAATTGCTCATCCGGCAAAGCATAAGCAACTTCTACGGTAATTTCAGTTGGTAGGCTCATTGCGGTTTTCCATTATTTTGCATAGATAGCATTGGCGCGCTTCACAAAGCCATCCACAAATGTATTGGCAATATGATTAAACACTGGCGCGATGATTTTTTCTAGAAAATGATTTTCAAACTCATAGTTAAGTGAAAACTCCACTTTACAGGCATCGTCACTCAGCGCTAAAAAATGCCATGAGCCATTTAAATGCTTAAACGGGCCATTTTTTAACTGGATTTCCATGGTTTCTGGAAATGTCTTATGGTTTTCTGTCGTAAAGTTCTGACGTAAGCCATGGTAGTCTATATGTAAAGTTGCAATAGTGCTGGCATCGTCTTGCTGAATTAAATCCACACCACCACACCAAGGTAAAAACTGCGGGTATTGCGTAACGTCATCCACTAAAAGAAACATGCGACCTGCAGAGTGGTTGACCAAAACGGTTTTTTTTACATGAGCCATGCTTACCTTTAAACATTACCTTAAATCTGATTGGCTCAAACGTGAGCAAATTACTTCTTATTACTCAATATGTTCAACCAAACAAACAAGAGAGTAGAGTAAAATGATGATTTTAAGCTATTCGCCAAGAAATTTTCAGTTTTATGAGCATCGCACAAAATAAAAAAGCTTTTTTTGATTACTTTATCGAAGATAAATATGAAGCAGGTATCGTCTTAGAAGGTTGGGAAGTCAAGGCGATACGAGATAATCGTGTCAATATTAAAGAAGCGTATGTCATTATCCAGCGTGGCGAAATCTACTTAATAGGATGTCATGTGACGCCGCTAGGTGCTGCTTCTACACATATTCGTCCAGATGCAATAAGAACTCGTAAGCTGTTGTTACATAATGAAGAAATATCAAAGCTTATCGGTAAGGTAGAGCGTGCGGGTTATACCTTGGTGCCGCTTGATATGCATTTTTCTAAAGGGCGGGTAAAAGTGCAAATTGGCCTTGCAAAAGGTAAGAAGCAGCATGATAAACGCGATACTGAAAAAGAGCGTGATTGGGAGCGCGAAAAAGGCAGAATCATGCGCGCACATAATAAATAGTTTTGTTGGCTATTTTAAAAGCGTATAATCTAATTTGCTTATGGAGTTACGGCGGGTTGAACCGTTGGAGATTTCATCTGTCAGATTGTGACTGCTGTTTTTAGTCACAGACTTATGGGGCTGACCAGGTTTCGACGTGGGTTGCAAAGCAGTGCAGGGCATACCGAGGACTAGTACCCTCGTAAATACACTAGAAAAAGTATAGTCGCAAACGACGAAACTTACTCTCTAGCCGCTTAATCCCGGCTGGACGCTGCACCATCTCTCCCGTGGGGTGGATTGGGGTAACCCATACGCAGTGTCATATACACGGGATACGTGTTGTGTTGGGTTACTTAGCACTTCATTAACCTTTAGGTAGCTCGCGTGCAAACTGCTTGTCTGTTGGTGTGTTGCACGTTAAATTAAACAACAAGGCTAAGTATGTAGAACTGTCTGTGGAGGGCTTGCGGACGCGGGTTCGATTCCCGCCTGCTCCACCAAATTTAGTATCAAATAAAAGTGTTTTGGGTTGTAATAGACTTCTTTTAATGCTTTAAAAAAAACCTGCTTAAACGCAGGTTTTTTTTTGTAAAAATCTTTACTTAAACTCCGCAAAGTTGTGGCTGATTGTTTAATTGAAACCGCAATTAATTGGCGGTAGAATCAAACAAAATAGCATCGATACAATAATGAAAAAGTGTTAGCTCAATATAGCGATGATGACGAGTCAAACTAGCGATACAAATTTAAATATTATTGAAAATATCATATCTGCGTCTGAGAGCTCGGAATTTTATTTGTCTGAAGATGTTTACGATCAGGCCGGAAATAAGCTTCTGGGTAAGGGTTATAAGGTTACGCCAAGCATCAAAGATAAATTGATTAATCGAGTGCTTAAAAAACCGCTAGAAACATCTATTTCCTCTGATTCTCTATTAACCGCTAAAGATATCTACATGGAAGCTGAGTGGGTAATTAGCAATAACCCCTTTTTACTGAGCTTTAACGCTGAATTAAAGTTGGATTTTTCTGTAGTTAAATCTTTAGAGTTGGCGCCACTAGCCTCACTGTTGCTTACAGTTCAGAAAAATAACAGCAAGGAAGCATTTGAGCACACGTTACTTGTGATGTTAATCGCAAGGCAGATTGCTAAAAGACTGAATTATGACTCCAGCAAAACTCATGATTTAACAATTGCAAGCCTGTTGCATGATGTTGGTGAGCTGTATTGTGTTATCCCTAATACTAAAAACCTTTCATTAGAACATTGGCGCAGCATCATGACGCATCCCATCATTGGCAGTTCAGTGGTGAGGCAGCATATGAGTTATTCGGCCAGCGTCTATAAAGCAATATTAGAACATCATGAACGCAATGATGGTTCAGGGTATCCGAATCATTTACCTGCCGAGCGCTGCAGTGATATAGGTAAGGTGTTGATTGTTGCTGAAGCCTTTGCAGGGATGATCAGGCGGCAATATGACTTAAGTAATTTGATTACTACATTAAAACTGGTGAATCATGATTTCCCAGCCTTACAATTTAATGCCTTGATTGATTTATTGTCTTCTTTAAGAAAACTTGAGAACGTTAAATCGACCAATCCCATACTCGATCACCTTCTTGCGCAATTAAAAAACATTGAAGAAATGATTGAGCTGTTTAAAGCGCTTGAGCGTTCGCAGCCAAAGCTAAAAGAGCTTTCAACTTATTTGATTTTAAGGCTCAGTCGGATTTGTCAGACTATTTATGCTTCTGGCCTGACTGATTGCATTGAGCTTGGGATGTGGGAGCAAATAAAGCTCGATGAGGAGGTTAATCACGAGCTTTTTATCACCATCAATGAGGTGGAGTGGAAACTGAAGGATGTTTTTAGGGATGTCAGTTTAAGAGTGATTAAAGACGACGTTGAAAATAGTGATGAAATATTAAAAATCATTCAAAAAATTAAGGGTGGAGAACAAGCGTTGACGGTGAACTAATGGCGCATTAGTTGTACAGCATCGCAATCCTCTTTTTTCGTGCATCAACATACTCGGTGATCATTCAATTAAATGATTTTAAACACTAACTTTAATAAAAATATGTTTGATGATTAATCAGCTATCAATACAAAATAAAACCGTAACCTATAGCCTGCTACTGGTACTCGTTTATGTGATTACTGGCAAGCTAGGCCTTATGTTAGCGTTGCCTCCAGGCTACGCCTCGGCAATCTTTCCTCCAGCCGGCATTGCAATCGCTGCGACTTTTGTTGCAGGACGTGCCGTGCTGCCTGCTATATTTTTAGGGTCATTTCTACTTAATATTCTAGTGGGTTACAGTGCTGGCCATCAGGTAACAGTGACTGATATAGAGGTGGCGCTGCTGATTGCTGTTGCTTCTGCACTGCAAGCATCTTTGGGTGGTTGGTGGTTAAAACATAAGATTAAGTACCCAACCACTTTGGATAGTCCTATTGATGTGGTGACGTTTTTCATTTCAGCTCCTGTTATCTGTTTAATTAGTGCCACTATTTCGGTAACAGGTTTGCTCTCACTTGGCCTGATTGAGGAGTCGTTATTCTTTACAAGCTGGGCATCGTGGTGGATAGGTGACACATTGGGGCTGATAGTCATGCTGCCGCTCACCTTGGTTGCAATTGGCGAGCCTAGAGAAATATGGAGAAAACGTGCTCTTACAATAGCAGTGCCTATGCTCATTACATTTGCATTGCTCATTATCACGTTTGTGGTTGTCAGCAGATGGGAGCGCAAAGAGTCATTGGTCGAGTTTGATGCTTTATCCAACCAAATATCTGAGCAACTGCGGGTTCGATTTGAGTCTCAAGAAGCGGTTATCGGGCAAACCAGCGCTTTGTTTAGCTATCGCACCAGCGAAAAGGTAACTAGGCAAGATTTTTATCACTTTGTGAGTGCTATCAAGCGCGAGTATCCAATGACCTACGCGATAGAGTGGGCACCTAAAGTAATGCACCGTGAGCGAGCCTCATATGTAAAACAGCTATCAAAAGAGTTTAAAGAGTTTGAAATTAAACAAGTGGACGCACAGAGGAAGTTAGTCACTTCAAGCAATAAGGATTTTTATTTTCCTATTACGTATATCGTGCCGCTTAAGGAGGCCACTCGCGCAATTTTGGGCGTTGATTTGGCTTCGCTCCCCGATCGTAAAGATGTGATTCAAAGTGCAATTAACCTGAAAAAGGCCATTGCTTCACCGCCAACGCGGCTGATTATTAATGACGGTACCGAGCTTGGCTTAATGTTGCTTTACCCTATACACGGTACAAGCCAAGATGGGGTGCTATCAACAGTTTTGAGAGCCAGCGTCTTTTTTGGCGAGCTTTTCAAGCCATTTGCGCATACGGTACATGTGCGCTTAACCGATGTGCAATCTGGCAAGGATTTATATAATGACTTTACCGATAATCAAATAGAAGGCTTGTATACAAGGGACTTCAAGTTTGGCGGTAGATATTACCGCCTAGATACCTTGCCAACAGCGCTGTACTACCAGCAGCACCGTGGGTGGCAGAGCTGGAATATGCTGGCTATCGGGCTGTTTGGTACTGGTTTAATGGGTGCATTGTTACTCATAGGGACTGGTTATACTGCCCGTATCGAGAACTTGGTTAAGCAGAAAACTGAAGAGCTTAAAGATAGTTTCTATCGCTTTCAAGAAATCACCTCTACGCTGGGTGAGGGAATTTATGTGACGGATATCAACGGCATGATTACTTTTACCAACCCTAAAGCGCAGGAGCTGTTGGGGCATAGTGAGTCAGATTTGTTGGGTCAAAATGCACATTTGTTATTTCATCACAGACCCATTGATGAATCTGGCCACCCGGAGCGTGAGTGTGTAATCAACGGTGTGGTTCATTCCAAACAACCTTATAAATCTACGGAAGAGATTTTCTGGCATAAAAGTGGCTCGCCAATTTACGTTTCTGTGAACTCTGTTCCATTTTTCAGAAATAATGAAATTATTGGTACTCTCGTGGTGTTCGATGATATTTCTGATCGTAAAAAGATTGAGCTAGCTTTACGTGCCAGTGAAAAAAGCTTTAAAGAGATTATTGAATACGCGCCAATTGGTATCGCTATCGTTTCTTTGGATGGTCGATTTACGGTTGTGAATCAAACACTATGTAATATCGTGGGTTATACCAACGATGAACTGATCAGGCGCACCTTCCAGGAAATCACACACCCGGATGACCTCTCTATCGACCTTGAGCATGTGCAGCGGCTACTGGATGGTGAAATTGATACTTACCGCATGGAGAAACGATATATTCGTAAGGATAAGATGCTAGTGTGGGTTCAGCTCTCGGCCAGTATTTTTAGAGACGAAGATTTAACCCCTCAATATTTTATTGCGCAAATTGAAGATATTAGCGAGCGCAAGATTCGTGACAATGAAGTGCACCAACATGCATATTTTGACACGCTGACCAAGCTGCCTAATCGCCGCATGTTGATGGATAAGCTAAATCAGGCTTTTTCTCAGTTTGAGCAATATCAACGCAAGTTTGCTTTGTTCTTTTTAGATTTAGATCATTTCAAACAGATTAATGACACATTAGGCCACGATGTTGGCGATGTGATACTGAAAGAAGCGGCCTCGCGCTTACTCTCCTGTGTGCGCAGCAGTGATACCGTTGCACGACTAGGTGGCGATGAGTTTGTGATTATACTTACGGAAATTGCTAGTGCACATGATGCCCAAATGCTTGCAGAAGAAATTCTTCATAAGTTTAGTGAGCCAATTGAGGTTAATGGTAGTGAGTTATCTATAGGAACCAGTATTGGTATTGCAGTGTACGATGGCGATGCAAAAACTAGCATTAAAGAGCTAATGAAGTATGCAGATTCGGCGATGTACGAGTCTAAGGCTTCGGGTAGAAATCGGTACAGTTTTTACACCTCAACTTAAGTTGAGGTGGATTTAATCATCACTGAAACCCTGCCTAAATCTCGGGTTTTGCTACCCTTAGCCTGCTTTGTTGTTCATTAGCATGCAGATGCTCGATGATGTCAGGCGGTTTCTTTTAAAAGCGTATTGGCGCCAATCAACTCTGAGAATTGCGCTGCGGGGATGGGCTTGCCGAACAGGTAGCCTTGTCCTTCCATGCATTCTTTTTCGAGCAAATATAGTTGTTGGCTTTTGGTCTCGATTCCTTCTTCTAGTTTAAAACTGCGCGCTATATCTAAGGTGGCGCGTATCACGGAAGCATCCTGTTCGTGCTCCAGCATGCCATGCACAAATGATTGGTCGATCTTGATGCGGGTTAAAGGATAGGTTTTGAGTAAACTTAATGATGCATAGCCGGTGCCAAAATCATCCAAGGCGATACCAACCCCATAATCATGCAGCTGATGCAGGCAATTAAGCACGACATCATCATTGTCCGGTGCAATATTTTCTGTAATCTCCAGCTCTAGCGCCGCTGGTGGCAGGCCATGTCGTTCCAGCGCTTCTTTTACTTCAGTCACTAGATTGCCAACATGAAATTGAGCGCCGAAAAGGTTAACGCCCATGCGTAGGTTGGGGGCGCCGTTTCTACGCCAATATGCGGCTTGTGCGCAGGCTTCATCCAGTACCCATGTTCCAACAGTTGCGGCTAAGGTGCCACGCTCTAATGCAGCGAGGAAAGCAATTGGCGATAATATGCCTCTTTCTGGGTGGTGCCAGCGAAGCAGGGCTTCAGCACCTGTGATTTCGCCTGTGATCAAATCGACCTGCGGCTGATAAAAAAGCAGGAACTCACCATCATCGACAGCGCGGTGTAGTTCCAAAGCATAAAGGCGGCGCACAACTGCTTCAAGACGTAATGCAGTGACAAACAGAAAAACCTGCCCGCGGCCAATGCTTTTAGCTTTGAATAAGGCTAAGTCTGCATTGCTCACTAATTCTAATGCTTCTTGCGCTTGGTCTGGTGCAATCGCAACACCGCAGCTTGCGGCAACGCGCACTTCTTGCCCATCAACGCTGATGGGGATTGCTATGGTGGCTACGGCTGCTTCTGCTAATTGTGTGGCAAGGTCAGGGTTAGCCATGTGTGGCCACATGATTGCAAACTCGTCGCCGCCTATTCTTGCAGCGATGCCTACGGTATCTACCAGCTTAAGCAATCGCCTCGAGACCTCTTTGAGAATGCTGTCTCCGACTGAGTCTCCTAACGTGTCATTCACGTCCTTAAAGCCGTCAAGGTCAATCATCAGCACGGTCATCGGGGAGGGTGTAATCAGTGCGGACTCTACGCTGCGGTAAAAACTGGCACGATTTTGCAGTCCGGTTAATGGGTCTATATTTGCTTGCTGGCGCAGTTCAATTTCTTCAAGACGTTGTGCGGTGATATCTTTAATCACAGCCTCAAATTGAATATGGCCAGCATCTTTCCAGCTGAATAAAGAGAAACCTAGAACGAATTTTGTGCCATCTTTACGCAGGCCGTTTATTTCTGATGGGATAACCAGTCCATCTAGGGATCCTGCTGCAATCGCTTTACTGATAATTTCTTGAAAAAGTGGGCGAGAGCGTTCCGGCATCAGTTGCTCAATAGGTTTGCCTATGCCTTCCTCTAAGCTATAGCCGTGGGATTGAGCCGCAGCATTGTTCCATGCTGTGATGCGCAGCGTGCTGTCAAACCAAACCACTGGTGTGGTGGAGTTACCGGCGTATTCTTCAAAATTAGGTCTGGACTTACTAGCGCTCACTTCAATGCGGCGTAACTCCAGTCTGTCTGAGGCCATTTTGGCAAGTTCTTGTAATCTTAATTGATCATTTGCAGAGAAGTCTGCGTGTGGTTTGTTGTCTACAACGCAAAGTGCGCCTAGCGCTAATCCTTCTGGAGAACGGAGCGGGACACCGGCATAGAAGCGAAGGCTTGTTTCGCCAGTGACTAAAGGATTGTCATGAAAGCGTTCATCTAAGGTAGCGTCTGGTACCACCATCACGCCCGATTGATTGATAGCGTGAGCGCAGAAGGAGACATCACGGCTCATGTCAAATTTGCCGGCACCAACGTGCGCTGCAAAAAATACATGGTCGCTGCCGATCATATTGACTGCGGCTACCGGCATGCCAAACATGCGTGCGGCAATATGAACAACAGGGTCCAAATTTGGGATCAGACTTTCGTCATCCAATCCATGGTTCGATAAAGCAGCTAGTCTCTCTGGCTCGGTCGATAGTATCGCCGGACATCTCATCCATGGCCTCCTTTATTTTTATTCGTAGCCAGGATAGCCTTGCACTCCTAGCAAAGAGAAGAACACAGTTGATTCTATTAATTTATTTTATAAATTGCAAACAGATTTGTAAGAGCTCTTCTATATGAGTGGAATTTATATGGATGGATTTAGATTTTATGTATTTCAAAGTTTAATAACCAACATCGACTGCCAGCTTTACGTGGCGGCTTGTAGTTAGCCGCCTACGGCGCGATTTTCTTGATTATCTCTTGCTTAAAAAGGGGCGGAGCGTGCTGTCTGGAAAAAGGCTTTTAAGTAATCAATATTCACATCAGCCTCGCGTGCACCTAGAAAAATTTGTTTAGCAATACCTTGCTGCCCTAGTTGTACCGGTGCAATCGCTATTTCATTCGCATACTTTTCTACAAGCCATCGCGGCAGTGCAGCTACTCCGCGGTTAGAGGCTACCATTTGTAACATGATGTCGGTGGTTTCAATGGTTTTGTGGCGTTTGGGGTGGATTCCTGCTGGCTGGAGAAACTGGTTGTAAATATCCAATCGATTGATTTCTACCGGATAGGTAATCAGCGTTTCATGGCTTAACTGCTCAGGCTCTACATAGCTTTGTTTAGCCAAATTATGGTTGCGGCTAACGACCAATACTTGCTCATAATCAAACACTGGCTCAAAGTGCAACCCCGGTTTATACAGAGGGTCTGGCGTGACTAGTAGGTCAATTTCATAACCAAACAGTGCACCGATACCACCAAATTGAAATTTCTGTTTAACGTCTACATCCACGTCTGGCCATGCGGCTAAATAGGGTGATACTACTTTCAGTAACCATTGGTAGCAGGGGTGGCACTCCATACCAATGCGTAATGTGCCGCGTTCACCTTGCGCGAATTGGCGCAGTTGCTCCTCAGCTAATGATAGTTGCGGCAATACCCGATTAGCCACGGCCAGCAAATATTGCCCAGCTTGCGTCAGGCGTAAGCTACGGCCCTCACGTAACCAGATATCAGTGTTGAGTTGCTGCTCTAATTTTTTGATTGAATGGCTTAATGCAGATTGCGTTAAGCACAAAGTATTGGCTGCCGCAGTCAATGACCCTTGTCTATCAACCTCGCGAATAATAGATAAGTGGATACGTTCTAACATTTTGTGTATGAGTAAAATTAATGGATTGTTGAAATATTACCATTTTACTTCATGGATTGCTCTTTATAGAATTCAGCATCTTTAAAAATGATAGGAATTAAAATGGTATC
>Ga0208751_100458_pt1 | contig 11625 bp, 7 predicted proteins | sample LakWasMet22_HOW5_2_FD_183868 | JGI IMG/M metagenome (GOLD analysis project Ga0208751, IMG submission 183868) | Freshwater sediment methanotrophic microbial communities from Lake Washington under simulated oxygen tension - Sediment Metagenome... | ecosystem: Environmental > Aquatic > Freshwater >... | reverse complement strand
TGGGTACCAGTCACGATGGCACGTTGTGGTCTGGCGTGTTTACCCTGTTTTCGGAAGGCATGTGGGCCGTTGCGGTGTTGGTGTTTTTATCCAGCATGTTGTTTCCGCTACTGAATATCGTTTTATCATTATTAGTCAGCTTTTATCTGCATTTTAATAAACCCAATAAATACCTGTCCCATTGGATGCGTTGGTTACAACACTTGAAAGAATGGGCCATGCTGGAAGTGTACATGCTGGGTATCATCGTCGCCTGCGTCAAATTGACATCGATGTCTGAAGTTAAATTCGGCCTGGGGTTGTATGCCTTTATAGCCCTGATTGTGGTGTCCGGTATGTTGGCTAGTCATTTGGATGGATATTTGTTTTGGCGACACATTCGGCGGCTCAATAATAAGTTATGAAAACTAACGCGAATGCGCTCAGTCGTGGGCTGGTCCGGTGTCACGATTGCGGACACTTAAGTAAAGTAAATACAGCTCATTGTCCGGTATGCAACGGCCATTTACATCCGCGTAAACCCAAAAGTTTGCAACGCACGGCAGCATTATTATTAAGCAGTTACGCTCTGTATCTTCCTGCCAATGTATTTCCGATTATGACCGTGACACGTCTTGGGTCAGGGGAGCCACATACCATTATCGGCGGCATTTTTGCGTTGATTGACAGCGGCATGATGCCGATTGCGCTATTAGTGTTGGTTGCCAGTATTTTAGTGCCGATGGTTAAATTGCTGGGATTAAGCCTGTTAGTGTTTAGCGTCTATTTTCACTGGCCCATCAATGCGCGCTTGGCAACCGTTGTTTATCGCATTATTGCCTTTGTCGGGCGTTGGTCGATGTTGGATATTTTTATGATTACCATCCTGGTGTCGCTGGTCAATCTGGGCGGTGTTGCCCAGGTGATTGCCGGTCCTGCCGCTACCGCATTTGCTTGTGTGGTGGTTTTGACGATGTTTGCCGCCACAAGCTTTGATCCACGCCTGATCTGGGATAACCCGAACGCTTATGAATGACTTTAATGATCCGATCAATGCAGCCGAAGCCGCTGACGCAACTATCAATAAACGCACTGAATTGCCTCTAGTATGGTTTTTACCACTTGTCGCCTTGCTGGTCAGCGGTTGGTTGATTTCCAAAGCGATGATGGAAAAAGGCCCGGAAATCACCATTACTTTTCCTACTGCGGAAGGCTTAGAGGTAGATAAAACCAAAATCAAATACCTGGATGTGGAAATCGGCAAAGTCACGGCAATTTCTATCAATGATGATATGAAAACCATCCGGGTGACTGCGCAAATGAGCAATACGGCTGATGATTACCTGAAAGAACACAGCCGGTTTTGGGTGGTGCGACCGCAAGTGGGATTATCCGGCATTTCCGGGCTGGGCACCTTATTATCCGGGGCTTACATTGAAATAAAACCGGGTGATGGTGATGCAAAAACCGAGTTTGTTGGACTCGCTACGCCACCGCCGCTGAAAACGAATACTGAAGGCAGGCAATTTATTCTCGAAGCCAATAATCTTGGCTCGTTAAGAGCCGGCACGCAGATCAATTTTCATGGCATTAACGTCGGTTCGGTGCTCGCTCACGAATTGTCCGAAGATGCTAACTCCATACGTCTGACTATTTTTATCAATAAGCCATACGATCAATTTGTCAGAAAAAACACCCGCTTCTGGGTAGACAGTGGTATTGATTTGTCGGCTGGCGCTGAAGGCTTTAAAGTCCGTACCGGGCCTTTAGTGTCGTTATTAAGCGGCGGTATCGCCTTTCGTAGCGATCCGGAAGACTCAGTGGAAACTATCCAACCTGATAATACTCAATTCCAACTATATGACAATTACCAGTTATCGACCCAAGTTGTTTATACCAACACCCTGAGATATGTAATGTATTTTAAAGGCTCAGTGCGTGGGCTAACCGAAGGTGCGCCGGTGCAATTACGGGGTATTCCGGTCGGCAAAGTGGTGCATATCGACTTGGAGCTGAATGAGACCACCCAAGACATCCAGGTGCCGGTAACGATTGAGCTGGAGCTGGAACGCATCCATAAAATCAACAATAAACCTCATGTTAGCGATAAAGACATCGTGGCTCAGCTGATTAAAAAAGGTCTGCGTGCGCAATTGCAAACCGGCAGCTTTTTAACCGGACAATTACTGGTGGACTTGGATTTTTATCCGAAAATTCCGGTGGTGCTTAATGATAACAAGAGTATCTATCCTGAGTTTCCCACCACGGCGGGTTCGCTGGATCAACTTACGCGTTCCGCCACTGTCATCATGGATAAAATCGCCAAATTACCATTGGATAATTTGAGTGAAGAGGTCAACAAAACCCTGCAATCGTTGCAAGGCACCTCTAAAGCCGCCAAAGATATGCTGGTCACGGCCCAAAGCACGTTAACTGCCACCGACAAAACCATGAACTCCGCGCAAAAAGTGCTGAACACCTTAGAACCTGGCGCCAGCACACATTATGAGTTGGAGAAATTATTGCAAGAACTGACCCGCGCCGCCGGCTCAGTAAAGCAACTCACCGATTATCTGGAACAGCATCCAGACTCGTTACTGCGCGGTAAGGAAGGAGAATAAGCATGGCTAAACGCATTATTAAATCAATCGTCATAGGCGGCTTGCTTTCAGCCTGTACTGCGACGCCGCCCACCCAGTTTTATGTCCTGGAACCCCAGTTTGATGTGCCTGCCGTCAGCGCTGATGCTCAAGTAAAAAAACTGATTATCGGCATCGGCCCCATATCGATTCCTGCATTACTGGAGCGCAAGCAATTGGTGACCCGTGATGCTGATAACAACCTGCAAATCGCCGAATTGCAGCAATGGGCCGCACCGTTAAAAGACAACATTGCCGAAGTGTTAGCCCAAAATCTAACCGCACTGCAACCCAGCCAAATAATCAGGGCCTACCCTTGGAGTGCTTACGGCAGCATTGATTACCAAATCATCGTGCAAATCAGCCGTTTCGACGCCAAGCCCGAGCAGTCCGCCAATCTTGATGCCAACTGGGCCATCATGGATCAAAAAACGCACACCGTTGTCAGCAATGGCTTTTCTAAAATCCAAGCCAAACCAGAAAATGCCACTACCGCCGGCACCGTAAAAGCGCTGAATAACACACTGGCAACACTGAGTCAGGAACTCGCCAAAGCCCTGTCAAAATTAAAATAATCCCTTTAAAAACAGTAAACTAGCTTATTTTTCTTGGATTTAACCTGAAAATACTTTAGAATTCGCTCCGTTCTGAACAGTTCTGTGTCAGAAGGGGTGTTAGCTCAGTTGGTAGAGCAGTGGACTCTTAATCCATAGGTCTAGGGTTCGAATCCCTAACACCCCACCAATAAAATCAAAGGGTTGCGCATTAGCAGCCCTTTTTTTATGCCTGGCGTTTTGTGAAATGTAACCAGTTTGTAACCGCATTTGCTCAATACTTAAAGCTATCCATTGATATTTATCTGTAACACTTCCAGAAATTCACACGCTAAAAAGCCGATTAAAAGTACCGGCTTTAAACTTTCTATGGGATATAGCTAAAGCACTCAATTCGCAGGTGTAGTCAGCAAAAAAGCTTTTATATTATTTCGTGGCCACTATCTTGGTCGCCGCGCTTCGCTTGCTGGGTCATTATGTGAATCCTACATACCTGTCCGCCTCTTTGTCTCGATTCGCCAGTCCTTCCTGTTTCAGGGACGCTGCCAGTGGGTGTGTTTTAAATAGCCGTTAAAGCGCTCAACCTTACCTTTGGTCTTGGCGCCTTAAAACCAAAGGCACGGAACTTAAAGCCATAGTCCCGAGCCATTTGTAGCAGATAACTATTTCAGTGGTGTTTGCCTTCGTCGAAGTCATCGCGCTCAATCATGATGCACTTGGTGTTATCAAACAGGAGGTCCTCTCGCACCCTACCAAAGTAATACAATGCGGCTTCGATACCAGCCAGCCAATCTTCCTGACGCTCATGTTCGCTGAAGCGGACATAGGTCGCACGGCTCCCCAGCTCAGCCACCAGGGCCTTTAGCTTAAGTCGGCCACGACTGATGATGGTAAAGTCCACCTGCAATTGTTTTCCGGAGGGGCGTTTTAAAGCGGACGACGGTATCAGTGACCTGCGCTTTAAAAGAAAATTAGGCGACAATTACAAGCCCTTCTTTTTCTTTTTAACCTTGCGCCTGAGTTTCGTGAAACAGCACGATCGCTGGGATCAAAACGGGTTTTGCCGCGTCGATCCGCATCATGCAAGTACGTTTTTAAGTTTTAAAGTTTTAATTAAAATTGATTATCTTTTTTCGAGCAGTTTCTTTTCTTGAGCCCTTTTTTCCTCAGCAACTAATTGAGCTCTGCCAATTATTTTTGTTGGGAAAAAGGTTCTGGTTCATTTGTTTTCTGTAAGTTATTTTGAATTGCATTATTCGTTTGTAATGATCTATTTATATTGTCTTCATCATCGTTGCGAATTACAAGACCTTGAGAAATAGTATTAATACTATTTCATTTTAATTTGCTAAATATTTTTTATATCTCTACCTAAACCTAAACACGTAATAAAAAAGTTATATTAAATACCCATTTCACTAGCAATAGCTTTATACCTGGCTCCATTATTAAATTCGGCATCAATATCGTAAATTTTTTCAATTAATAACTTTGTTAACAACCCAGTCCTGCCGGTCGACAAGTCTTTTTTCACTCACCCGTTTTAGCGCACCCTCAAGTTTGGCCTTCATTTCATTTTCATTCATGACGAACCTCAAATAACAAAAAATAACGTTGTGTACACGAAATGACACTAGGTAACACAGATGTCAAAAATAGATAACAAAAAAATAACATAGGATAACACCAAGCCGTCATCAAAATAACATCTAATAACACTGAGATAAAAAATGGCAAGGAAAAATAACACAAGATAACAAAAAGATAATGCTAGATATTATAGAATAATAAATAGATAACATTGAATAACAAAATCTAAAGCGAGAATCTACAGCACACCCCTTAACCCTCCTATCGGGAGAGTGAAATCGCTCCGCTGGGTGTCCATTTTTTGGTAAAGCTTCAAAAAATCAGGTCGCGTCAAGCCGCTTTTGCCTTATATCATCTAATTTCAGCATCAGCATCAGCATCAGCATCAGCATCAGCATCAGCATCAGCATCAGCATCAGCATCAACATCCTGCATCACAAGTCTCGCTAATATTTAAAATGTGTGTGGTATATATTGTTTTATTTGGTTTATCATTAATAATAAAATAACTGATTTTTTATAGTTAAAAGACGGTAGTTGAAAATACAAACAATCCCAGTATTAATAGATAAGAATGGCGCTCGATAAATTAAATTCTGCATTAAAAGAAATGGCAAACATTCAAGACTATAATTAAAAAATAGAAAACTAATATTTCGCTGAAATGATTCGTGTTGATAATATTTCTATGGTTTCGTTTGGAAACAAAAATAAAGACATGGAGCGATTGAATAAACTACGAAATGCTAAACATGATTTTTTTAAATTTAATGCTATTAAACAGGGTTTTTATTTAATTAATTTTAAAAAACCCCATGAGAAAATAATTTTATAAGCAATAAAAAGTAAAGGATTAATACCTGAAAATGTAAAATAAATTAATATTCAACGCGATTTTAAATAACGGTGTTGAGTGGCAGGCTGAAGCTTTTGGAGAAGGTGATATTTTTGCCAATTATGTTAAGCGCGAAGATGGGGAAATTATGCCAATCAATGCCAGAGAAATCTTTACTCTACAAAAATAAGTTGATGCATTCGAAATATTAGTTGATCAAAGGTAGCGCTTTGATAAAAGCATATTGTGCTTTTTTTGGGGAACGTGAAAATCATGTATTTTGAGTAAATTAATATGATTTATTGGGTATGTTTCATGGTATCTATGGTTTGAATGCGCTTTAAGCCCGAACCAGATTTTTAATGAAATGAGATAATTATGCGGTTTCGGGCTTACAATCCCAATGAGCAGTTCCCTGACGTACAGCTAGCTTAGAAAGCGAAATATCCTGCCGAAGCCTTTATCACCAAGACAATTGCGGCATAACGCTAAGATCGCCGGAGTTACGCAACTTGCGAGCTGCCTTTGTTATTGTTTATACATCAAAAACATGTTTTATCAATCACTTGATTAGCAGTGTGCGGCATAGCGTCAAGATTTTTTTTGTTTCTCTCCGTACAGACAGCTTAGAAAGCATGATGAAGATTAACTGAAAATTACGATAATTACGATAATTACGATAATTACGATAATTACATGATTATCATAATTACTTTTCAACGTGTAATATTGTGTTATGTAACCTTTAAATTAACACCGGCATGGAACTACCGAGTGGATCAGGGCGTTATATTTCGGTCTTTCTAAGCTGCCTGTGCGGCAGGGAACTAACAGGTGCATCCCCTGCCTGTTTATCCGCATTTCTAAGCTGCCTGTGCGGCAGGGAACCCATTCATTGCCCGCCAGCAATTCCATACCCTTTTCTAAGCTGCCTGTACGGCAGGGAACGCTAGCGCCTTAACATGCTTTGCCATGTAATTTTTCTAAGCTGCCTGTGCGGCAGGGAACTATGTTTACGCTAGTCGTGATGGTGTTTTTATTTTCTAAGCTGCCTGTGCGGCAGGGAACGCAAAGCAAGGTCACTATCAGTAATATTTTCATTTCTAAGCTGCCTGTGCGGCAGGGAACGCACATCCGGAATCTTTTTAACCCGGCTTGTTTTTCTAAGCTGCCTGTGCGGCAGGGAACTGTCCAATCCAGCATGGGGGCGACACTGAAACTTTCTAAGCTGCCTGTGCGGCAGGGAACCCGTCATTGTTGTATTTTTTATGCATCTCATCTTTCTAAGCTGCCTGTGCGGCAGGGAACATGTTTGCTACTGCCAAATTCGGCGGCTTTGTTTTCTAAGCTGCCTGTGCGGCAGGGAACCTAGACGTACTTTACGAGCGTTATTACCTTCATTTCTAAGCTGCCTGTGCGGCAGGGAACGTTGAACGCAGAAGGGCTAAGCGCCCTAAATATTTCTAAGCTGCCTGTGCGGCAGGGAACACTAAAACCGCCACCCAGCAGCGCGCTACATATTTCTAAGCTGCCTGTGCGGCAGGGAACTGCAAGCGGCGATTGCCGACACCATCATCGTTTTTCTAAGCTGCCTGTGCGGCAGGGAACTAACGCCCATTAGCCTTGCCAGTTCTGCCGCCTTTCTAAGCTGCCTGTGCGGCAGGGAACCACGGCAAAGGCTGGATAGAACGATTTTTTGTTTTCTAAGCTGCCTGTGCGGCAGGGAACTTTGCATCAACTGGATGCAGTTTTGCATTAACTTTCTAAGCTGCCTGTGCGGCAGGGAACTTTGAACGCCTTCCAGGTGTACTTATTCGGTCTTTCTAAGCTGCCTGTGCGGCAGGGAACTTACTGCCCGCGCTGGTTTTTTTGCGCTTTTTTTTCTAAGCTGCCTGTGCGGCAGGGAACTCCCTGGTTGGGATGGTTGGTTATTTAGTCGTTTTCTAAGCTGCCTGTGCGGCAGGGAACTAGTAGCTTTGAGCGTAAGAAATAACGGTATTTTTCTAAGCTGCCTGTGCGGCAGGGAACGGTTAATTGTTTCTGGAATATTTGCAATTGGCTTTCTAAGCTGCCTGTGCGGCAGGGAACTTGAATAACGTGTCTAAGTACCAGTTTTTACCTTTCTAAGCTGCCTGTGCGGCAGGGAACGAAAGGGTATGAACGTCAAGCGTGAGGTTTGATTTCTAAGCTGCCTGTGCGGCAGGGAACGAACATCACCGGACGGAGTAACCGTTTTAACATTTCTAAGCTGCCTGTGCGGCAGGGAACTAATAAAGTTACTTAAGTAGGCCATGTTAGAATTTCTAAGCTGCCTGTGCGGCAGGGAACAAGTGCCTGCGCAAATGCCGTCGCAGTAAATCTTTCTAAGCTGCCTGTGCGGCAGGGAACTACAGCCAGCAATCTGCAATACGGCAATCCTATTTCTAAGCTGCCTGTGCGGCAGGGAACGTAAAAAGCCGATTTCTTTTTATGTGACCATCTTTCTAAGCTGCCTGTGCGGCAGGGAACCTCGGTTGTATCGCATGATTGCTAATATTGACTTTCTAAGCTGCCTGTGCGGCAGGGAACTATGTAAAATTAGGAAACCCAGTAAATTAGTTTTTCTAAGCTGCCTGTGCGGCAGGGAACAAAAGCTACGTGATTACGCATCAAGAGAGCCATTTCTAAGCTGCCTGTGCGGCAGGGAACAACCAACCGGGAGAACTGGAGTTTATTGCTCATTTCTAAGCTGCCTGTGCGGCAGGGAACTGAGGCATTAGCTGATGAGTTATCTCAGTTTGTTTCTAAGCTGCCTGTGCGGCAGGGAACGTTTAATGCCTGGATTGCTCGCTATGTACAGCTTTCTAAGCTGCCTGTGCGGCAGGGAACGGTGGAAGTGGGAACCTGACTGGACTGAAAAATTTCTAAGCTGCCTGTGCGGCAGGGAACTGAATCAACAATCGACTGGACAACTCGCATAATTTCTAAGCTGCCTGTGCGGCAGGGAACGTGGATTAACACTAGACAAAACATCATCGAAATTTCTAAGCTGCCTGTGCGGCAGGGAACCGCAGCAAACAAAGCCCCCCCCTTACTAACATTTCTAAGCTGCCTGTGCGGCAGGGAACCGCCAAGCAAAGCCTATCCCTACAATAAACTTTTTCTAAGCTGCCTGTGCGGCAGGGAACGACGCTTGCCACTGCAATTGATTACCGATGTTTTTCTAAGCTGCCTGTGCGGCAGGGAACTTAAATTGTGCGGTTGAATAGATCGGATGAAATTTCTAAGCTGCCTGTGCGGCAGGGAACTTAGAAACATTGATTTATTCAATAAACAAACTTTTCTAAGCTGCCTGTGCGGCAGGGAACAAAAAACTACGTCGATAAAGCCGAAATCATGTGTTTCTAAGCTGCCTGTGCGGCAGGGAACCCATCCTGTAAATCAAGCAGCGTTAAGCCGTCTTTCTAAGCTGCCTGTGCGGCAGGGAACTACAAAAAGCTTAACAAAGTCGCCAGCGGTATTTTCTAAGCTGCCTGTGCGGCAGGGAACCAACGGATAAGCGAAACACACGGCTATCAAATTTTCTAAGCTGCCTGTGCGGCAGGGAACCTGGATGTTGATGGCTTGCTGCACATGAATACTTTCTAAGCTGCCTGTGCGGCAGGGAACGAACAGCGGGCGCGGTAGGGCACTATTTCACATTTCTAAGCTGCCTGTGCGGCAGGGAACACTACGTTGTTGCAATGCCCTGATGTTGATATTTTCTAAGCTGCCTGTGCGGCAGGGAACGCATCAACCACACCCAAGCGCGGCTTGATGCCTTTCTAAGCTGCCTGTGCGGCAGGGAACTTACAAATTTTATCCATTCTGTATAGTGTTGTTTTCTAAGCTGCCTGTGCGGCAGGGAACAGTTTTTCAAAGCAGCATTGAAGGCGTGGTCATTTCTAAGCTGCCTGTGCGGCAGGGAACTGAGCACCACGACAGTAAAAGCAGTTTGGCCTTTTCTAAGCTGCCTGTGCGGCAGGGAACTGCCAAGTGTTAAGCGACACAATTTTGCAACATTTCTAAGCTGCCTGTGCGGCAGGGAACTTCGATAAGTGTACTGGCAGGCGCGCCGGTTTTTTCTAAGCTGCCTGTGCGGCAGGGAACATGGAGCTAGCACGAGGTTCCGGTCTTTTGCTTTTCTAAGCTGCCTGTGCGGCAGGGAACCATCACCCAAAAACCAGACGGTTTTTATCACTTTTCTAAGCTGCCTGTGCGGCAGGGAACTGGGCCATTGGTTATTTGTTAGGCTTTTTTAATTTCTAAGCTGCCTGTGCGGCAGGGAACTTAATTTGTGGCGAATCATCCAGAAGGGAAACTTTCTAAGCTGCCTGTGCGGCAGGGAACATAAATATTTTGAAGTAACAAAAACAATCATCTTTCTAAGCTGCCTGTGCGGCAGGGAACCGTCATTTGTTTGGCTCCTTGCTGTAAAACAATTTCTAAGCTGCCTGTGCGGCAGGGAACACATCATCAGGCATAAAAAAACCGCGTGTGGCTTTCTAAGCTGCCTGTGCGGCAGGGAACTTTTCAGACCATTGTAGGCAAGCCAATGAACGTTTCTAAGCTGCCTGTGCGGCAGGGAACAGCCAATATCGGACGGCGAAAAAGAAACGAGTTTTCTAAGCTGCCTGTGCGGCAGGGAACTTACTTCATTAAACACTTCCCAATAATCTATATTTCTAAGCTGCCTGTGCGGCAGGGAACCTGGTCTTGGTGCGTAACTGGTTTTCAGTGTTTTTCTAAGCTGCCTGTGCGGCAGGGAACATTAATAATAATTTGACGCGCGGACAAATGTATTTCTAAGCTGCCTGTGCGGCAGGGAACGGAAATATAAGAGGATGTTTGATTTTCTTCATTTTTCTAAGCTGCCTGTGCGGCAGGGAACTTTGCCGACACCCTGCAGCGGGCTTTGCACATTTTCTAAGCTGCCTGTGCGGCAGGGAACCCAATTCGCTCGCTGCTTATTGGCCAAAAACTTTTCTAAGCTGCCTGTGCGGCAGGGAACGTAGATATAGCGAAGGGCTCTTACTTCATAGTTTTCTAAGCTGCCTGTGCGGCAGGGAACCGGCCGGGGAAACATACGAAACGACCGCGCCTTTTCTAAGCTGCCTGTGCGGCAGGGAACATTGATTGGTACCAGGGCAGAGCAAGCACAACTTTCTAAGCTGCCTGTGCGGCAGGGAACAAATGTCTAGGGCGATTATCGTTAGTCACATTTTTCTAAGCTGCCTGTGCGGCAGGGAACCAGCGAGATAAGCCGTGGCCCACTGGTTTTAATTTCTAAGCTGCCTGTGCGGCAGGGAACTGGGGCCGCAACTGTGTGCATCCTGATTTGTGTTTCTAAGCTGCCTGTGCGGCAGGGAACGCTCGTTATAAGACAACGTACCTCGCCAAAGTTTTCTAAGCTGCCTGTGCGGCAGGGAACCAGTCCGTTAAAACATTGGTGATTTTTTGTACTTTCTAAGCTGCCTGTGCGGCAGGGAACGATAAATACAACCTAACATCCAGTGACGTTGCTTTCTAAGCTGCCTGTGCGGCAGGGAACGCCGGTTTATTGGGATTAAGCGCCATGCCGATTTTCTAAGCTGCCTGTGCGGCAGGGAACCAGCCGGTAAGATAAGCGCCATTCAACTGCAATTTCTAAGCTGCCTGTGCGGCAGGGAACCAACAATTAGCACGACCATGGGCGGCCATTTTTTTCTAAGCTGCCTGTGCGGCAGGGAACTTTTAAAGGTCGTGGCTGCACCTGTTTTGATGTTTCTAAGCTGCCTGTGCGGCAGGGAACTTAATACATTGGCCATTGGTAGATCGGCATGGTTTCTAAGCTGCCTGTGCGGCAGGGAACATAAATATGTGTCTACCGGCGAGCGCTGGTTTTTTCTAAGCTGCCTGTGCGGCAGGGAACTGGTTTTAAAAAGCTTTAAAGCCAGTTGCGCAGCAGTTTACAGGAGATTTAGGCTGATTTACCCATTCCCAAAACCACATTTTGCAACTAGCTGATTTT
>Ga0208751_100455_pt1 | contig 11654 bp, 17 predicted proteins | sample LakWasMet22_HOW5_2_FD_183868 | JGI IMG/M metagenome (GOLD analysis project Ga0208751, IMG submission 183868) | Freshwater sediment methanotrophic microbial communities from Lake Washington under simulated oxygen tension - Sediment Metagenome... | ecosystem: Environmental > Aquatic > Freshwater >... | reverse complement strand
TTTCGTTTTCTTGAAGAGATACTGGGTACAGATTGGCCTGGTAAATTGGAAAAGCAATATTTTGATTTGAGCACGTTAATTACTAACAGCACCTATGATAAGACTGTTAACCGTTATTACACACAAGATCGTCCACCACACAATGCTCTGTCTGACGCTCAGGCCTACCGACTAGGATGGTTAGCTTGGATAGATGCTAAAAAATGATTACTTTCTGAATTTTTCGATGCTTTGCGTCATCCACTTCATCGACTGTAATCGCCATATGAACAAAAAAAGTATCAAATACCTTCATTAATGTCTACTTGGCAGGACAAAGCGGCCGGTCATTCATTCAATTAAATTCAATAATGATTCAAATTAAATTACAATCAAATCCGCCATGCTGCGTCTCTATATTAATATTTCAATATAGAGACCGAGAATCAATAAAACCAAGAATAGACAAGGGGATTTCAGCCATGCATCATAGAGTTCCAATTATTAATATAGAGACCCGTGAGTCTCTATAATTAGAGTTAGCCATTTCAAAAAAAATTACAACAGGAGACATCTATGCACCCAATTCTTGCCAAAACTTTCGGCGGCCTATCAACACAGTATTATTTCCGCCAGTTCTTTTTTGGCGCACTTTTTTTCGCTCTTATGTTTTTCATGATGAGTAAAAGCCCCAATCCAATACAAATTAGTCTAGTAATATTTATGGCAATCAGCACATTGCTATACCCATACTCTCGTTTTGTTTATGAAAGTATCGTCAATTTCATCATGGGTGAAAATGTGTTTTTTGTTAATGCCATATTCATGTTATTCACCAAACTATTCACTATGTTAATTTGTTGGGCGTTTGCCATATTTATAGCTCCTATTGGTCTTGCCTACCTGTACTATCACCACAGTAAAGCTAATGGCTAACCCATCGTTCAAGCGGGACGCCGAACGGCGCCCCTTAACTCAAGCGTTAGGCATTAACCAAGGATATTTATGAAACTTCTTAGCATATTGATTATTACTCTCTCTTTTACGCTTTCTTACAGTGTAGGTGCTGAGGAAAAAAGCTGCGCTGCCGAACTAGGTAAAAAACAATCTGAAATATTAGTTAATTGGTGTGTCAACGTTAGTCCAGCCACACATCCGCCATGTAACTCACTAAATGCCTGTAGCTTAATTACCGATGAAATTAAACGAGGATGTGCATTTCTGGAAAATGAAAAAAACCCGCCGTATTATTGTCTTCTGACATATCAAAATAAATCAAAGTAATGCAATCCATGGTTAACCCATCCATCAAACGGGGTGCCTAACGGCGCCACTTATGTCAAACGTAAGGATTTAATATGCAAATTTACGCACAAGAAAACCCAGTATTACCGACTGAACCTGAGCGCAGAGACCATTACCAAGATAAATCAAAAAAGAACCCAAGCTAAAATAAAAACTAAGGGGCTGGATAATGTAGCCAACCTCGCCTTATCAAGCCAATAAGCTGTTTTTTGGTTTCTTTTGGCAGTATGGGTAATTGAGTTCTGTACATTCTCTAATTCAAAACCCTTTATTTGATCTAAGGTATAGTTTTCTAAGTTTAATTTTTTTGGCTCATTGCCAATTGGCATAAGCTCGGAAGTCATAATGCACTTAAATACTAAAATAAAAGCAACAATCATTAGCCATGCTGCCATAGCCACTGCTCCAGTCAGCAAGGTACTGTCGCCATTATTTTCAGCATTTTTAATTGCGTATGCTACAACAGCTCCAATTGCCGTTATTAGAACGGTCAACAAAGTGTTTGCATCTTTTGCTAAAGTCTCGCAAATCTGTAATCTAAACTTTAAGTTTTCTGCCGCCTGCTTTTCAATCCAGTCTATTTTTGAACTCATGCTTATCTCCAGTAAAAATAGTATGTTACATCCTAACCCATCATTCAATCGTTGTGCATCTGACGCCGTAGATTAGCCGATGAGCGAATTCGAGAAACGGAAGAAGGAGCTATTGCAGCCACTGTTATTCGAGGCTGGTGCCGCATTAATGGATTGCCAGGGCTTTGAATTCGGCATCGCACTCCTGCTCTTTCACCTTGCTCGGCTTGGGACTGTTGGGCTCGATTCAAAGAAAGTGCAACTCATATTGGATAACCAAGATAAGAAGACCGCTGGGCAACTCATCAAATTGCTGAAGGCGCATGTCGTTGTGAGCGAAGGAATCGAAACTGCCCTAGGAGACGGGCTGAGCGCTCGGAATACTTTGATTCACCGAGTTCTCATTGACAATGCGGAGCGCCTGCCCCAAGCGGAGTCGAGGGCGGCACTTGTGCAAGAAGTCCGGGCACTGCGTACTCAAGTTCAACGGGCCGACAAGCTGTTGCGTCCATTCATAGTGACTTTCGGCGCGGCACTGGATGGTGTGCAACAACAAGAAATCGAGCGAGAAGCCAAACAGGTATTTTCATGACCCTAATGCCTACCCCTTCGTTGCAGGGAGCCGGTGGCCTCTGACCTTGAACGTTAGCCTCTAGGAAAATATGAACCTCGTTGACACACTCGCACTTTTCTTAAAACTCCGTGGTCCTGTGTATGACGGTTATTGTCTTAGCAATCTCTAGAGAAATGAAAAACATCGACTCTTGCGTGCGTACTCCGCTACGAACCAGCGCACGTGAACGTTCTTGATGCTCGCGTTTTTCGGCTTCTAGTTGCTCGTCTTTCGCAAATTTTGTGTCTTTAGTTTTCATAGGACAATCATATACTAAAAGGCTCAGCCCTATGCAAACGAGTCCTTAACAAGTTTCATGTGCGGCTGTTCTGAGCCATTGACCAAATTTATCTTTAAGGCAGTATTGGCATATATCTATAGCAACATGAGTTCCATCTCCAAAAATAGACTGATAGCCGCTATGGTTGGTTTTGCATGCAATGTGTACAGAGTTAGAATTTACAATCCTTATCCGTAAAAACCCACCTTGCAACAATTCATATAAATCAATAAGTTAAAATAACATACAATTTAGCATCTAGCTTTATTAGCTATAAAAACATCCAAAATCCACCATAAACGTACACAATTAAAACCAAGCTAATTTTCAGATAATTATCATTTTGAGTTATACACTTCTTCGAAGAATTTTCTGAATGGTTCAACTGCAGTAGCTATCTCACCAGCAAGTTCAGACGGTATGCCTTCCGCTTCGATGGAGTTGATGACTTTTCTTTCAGAGCAGCCAGTGCAGGCTTTGCATATAGCTGATTTTAATTGGTTTCTTGCAAGCTTCCCTTCAACCTCCAAGCTTGTCTTTACCGCGGCAGCAATAAAAACAGATGAAAATGTTTTTTCAGAAAACTTCAAAACGATAATTGCAATTTCCAATGGGCTTGCACCAGCTCCCGCGGCGACGCCAATGATGCTTTTTAAGGCTAAGTTCACATTAAATTGATCCGCAGCGGCAACAGCCGCATCCCTAGCTTTAACACCATCATGCAACTGTTGTTTTGGTGTTTCCAATAATTGTTTTTCGAGACGAGTTAAAAATGACTCAACAAAATTTGTCATCTCACTTTGAGAAAATAGAGGTATGTGGTCACTTGTACTCATTTCTGGTGGGTAATGACCAAATTGGTCAAAATAACTCTGGTTGTTGTCTTGAAATAACTTAATCATTTGCTCTTTAAATTTTATATGCGCTGCTTTAAAGTCTGACTCATTACGCAAATCGACCATAAATTACTCCTCTATTAATCATTATGTGTGTTGATTGAAACATGCACAGCGGATGACTCTCTTGAAACGTGTTGATTGAGATTAGCCATTCGATCCATAAATGAAGCCTTGTTTGACACAGCTGGCGTTGCACCTGAAATACCAGCTGTCTCCCCAGTACCACTAGGTGTTGATTTACTACCTTTTGGTTCAGGTCCCTTCAATAACTTATCCACCAGAGCACGATCAGCTTTCGGATCGTCTGGCATTTTTGGAGAGTTGGATGATTGTGAAGAGCGGCTTGGTGGAGGAGCTACGTCCGTCATTGAGTTAGGTGCTTTTTCAGCGTCAGAAGCACCACCACCATCTCCACCAGCACTTCTCAGGCTTTTCATGAAATCACTCATTGAACCTCCAGTTTTTGCTACTGTACTACCTACTGCCATACCACCTGAAGCTACAGCAGCACCTGCCGCAACACCTGCTGCTACTGCACTTGCCATATCAGCCGTGCCCATTTGGGATGATCCACTTGCTAGGCTAGATGCAATGGAATCGGATTTGAAAGCCAAAAATGCTATGAGTACATATCCAAAAATAGCAGCCATGATTGGTGTCCAGATGTCGGTCATTCCACCTTGGGCAACCTTTGCGGCGAGGACTGAATCTAAATTATTGGTTACCAAAGTAGTTGATCCAACTACAGCACCTAGAATTAAAATTCTGAGCCCAACCGCAACTGTATATTTTAAAGGTGCCATTCCTTGGTCACGCAAGGCATCTAATCCTAGTAATGCAAAAGAAATAGGGGTAATCGCAATTACTATGGCTGTTTCAATTTTTACCATGAAAACTTTAATCGCGATGTACCCGCATGTGGCCAATATTATTATGTTGGTCAACATCAACATTGCTACGGCAAAGAGTGAAGTAATAGGCATTGCTATTGCTGTAACAACATTGGCAACAGATCCAGTTGCAACCTGTGCAATTGATGTCATCAAGTTGTTAGATGCATACAATCCCAGATTTAAAACATCTGTAGCACTAAATGATGTTCCTTGGCCACCTGCCACCAGTGACGCAACATTTAGAAACCAATTAACAAATCCCTGGATAAGATCACCTCCATTGTTTGCGCTTGAACTACCTGGCATTAAAAGCCAAACGCAAATCGACACCCACGCAATACTTCCAAAAAATTTAGAGAGTGAGCTTTCTAAATCTCCTTGGTTGAGTAATTGCCTCACCATTTTGATAGTGATATTTAACATGGCTAGACCAAATAATAATTTCCAGCTTGCTGCCTCCAGCTTAGTAAATATTTGTTCTGTGGTAGACGTGAACGCATTTTGAACCATGTCAATGGGTCCATCGTACGCGAGGGCTGTTGAAGAAAATAAAATTATCGTAAAAATAAAAAAACTCAACTTTTTCATATAATTTATCCTCTAAAATTTCCCACTGGGATTTGGTTTAGGCATTTTTGCGCCATATCCCATTTCGGCAGCTACTTGCTTAGCTTTTTCTTCTTTTTTCTCTTCTTCTGATTCGCCACACGCGACCAAGGTGAAACTGAATGCAAGAAGAACGATACATTTTACTAATTTTGTACTCATTTTATATTCCTTAAAATTTGCCACTTGGTGTTGGTTTAGGGTGCATTTTGTAGGTCATTATTCGCTGATTGGCTTCCACTTCTGCTTGTTGTTTCGCGTTTTGGCTAGCCATAAACGTACTAGTCGCCAAGTTTTGGCTTGAGAGCAAATCCTCTAATTTACGTGTGTGCTGGATCTGCTCCACGTTAATCTCGCTCAGCGTTTGAATAGCTGCCACCGTGCCCTGCGAGCTTTGAGACTTGTTCCACAACGCATTTAATGCAGCAGTATCACTAGTATAAGAGTCACGCTGTAGGCCTGCCGCACGCATTGCTGCACCCAAGGTATCTTGGCTATTAGTTGTCCAGCTTCTAAAGCGATCTGCAAAGTCTCCAGCTAATGGTGAGTTATATGTTTTGGAGAAATTAGAATCCACCTCTGCGTATGTATTACCTATGGATTGGCCTGCAGACATAATTTCACCAATGCCACGTGTTAACTTGTTTAAGTCATCCGGCATGATGGCTGATGGGTTTAACATCATGTTTTGCAACTGAGCCTGATATTGCTGCAATTGCGTACCGTAAGAGGCTGCCTGTTTCGCATAACTTGCGACTAGTTGGATTTTGTTCATAATCTGGGTACTTTCCCTTGCGCATGCGCCACAAGTAGCGGCGTATGAGGAGTTAGTTGCTAACATCCCAATTAGCAGAAATGGAAAGATGTGTTTTGCTTTCTTCATTTTTAAACTCCGGCCAATAGAAATACAATGAACATAAGAAGGAAGGAGATAAGCTTCCAAAAATGCTTATTTGGAAAAGGTAGTTTCTTATCAAGCTGATGCGTTCCAACCAAGACAATAGCGGCAAGTAAAATCATGGTCATTGGCATGCTAAAACCCTCATACTTGCTGACTAATTTACAGAGCAGGAAGTAAGCAACCATAAATGCTATTGCTAATACTTTCTCTATGTCAGTTGCAGGGTAATTTTGGTGTACACCTTTACCTGTTATGGCACTCATAGTTTCTGTCAGATTTTTAAACATTATTTTTTGCCTTTCTTTTTTTATTCATTGAGTTTCGGCACTTGGTAACACTTTTAACTTTCAGGCTATTTTTAGGGGGCGGCAACAGTGCCAACCTTTCCGCCTCTGGAAGCGAATACTCTGTGGGTTGTGGTGTTAAAATTTGAAAAGTCATAATATTTTTCCAATCAAAAATGTTGTGATTAGGTGCCAGAATTTGTTAGCGCAAATTTTGGTACCGACTTATTTCTTTATTCAATTCTCCAGCCGTACAGCCCATCTTCCGCACTCTGTGGGCTGCATATTTTTCCTCTTTCTTTCTTTATCACTACCCAACCAGGCCGGTCGCAATTTGCTAGGTGGTAAATCGAACCTAAATCAGCCAATTTCCTAGCCACTTTTCCTTCTTGGGTATTTGCCCAGGAGGCTGCAGATTTCTCATCTGTAGCATTTGAGTAACCAATCTGAAGGCCAGTTTTTTTTCCCATTTGAAAACTTAAAAAACCAACCATCAATAACGCTAAGCAGGATGTTGTAGCAGCAACGCTTACCCACTTTGCAGCATCTTTTTGAGCGACTGAATGCGCAACTTGGGTTGCTGTTTTTTCAACGGCTAAGGCTAACTTCAAGTTAGTTTCATGGACTGTTTTTAATATGACCATTTCAACATTAGCCTTAGTTTTACTTTCAGCATCGGCAGTAACAGCAACAATTCTATCCAACCCCTTTTTCAACGCCGGCTCCATACCTTCCAGCTGGCTAATTTGCCGATCAATACGTTTAGTGACTATGTCTATTTCCCCCAAAATCTGTGATGCCACCAAGTCATTAAGCATTTTGCACACCAAACAATTCATGAAAAACAGTATTCAGTTCGCGATCTAAGACCTTCACTGTGCCTTGGGCCCGAGTCAATGAAACGATCAACTCTCTCTCTTTTTCGTTTTCTAGGGGAGTCTCACGGAGTTTTTGACGGTAATCAGTGTCGTCACCCAGCATTTCGCTATAACTTCTCTTCACAACAGATAAGGCCTTAAACGCTGGTGTTTCGTGGACCACTGCTTTTTTATTTATTGTAAAAATTGGCGATTTTTTGTGAAAATTAAAGATAACTTTAGCTTCATCCTCAACGTCGGCGTCAGGTTCAAGTCGATTGAAAATTACATAGATTTTTTCAGGTGGGATCCCAAGGCCATTAAGGACTTGGATGGTTTTAATTGCCTCCCCCATTTCAGCTTGAGCGGCAGAGCGTGCGAGGACTGGTATTACAAACAGGTCAAAATCAAAGTGAGCACTATCCTGCTGCGACAGCGCCAGCATAAAGCTTTCAACATTCGATGCCCCAACATCAACGACTGCACTATTTACCTTCGAAAGCTCCTTCTGTAGTTTCTCCAAGTCTCTGCCTTTGAGTTTCAATTCCTCTGCATGGGTTAGGCCGGAGTCGTTGATTGTTTCCAATCTAAAGATCCGAGGATCTCTCATCCTCGGCAAGAACAAATTATTAGCGGTTGTAGATTTACCAACTTTGCCGGTGTAACTAACAAAACAGACTATTTTTTCCATTTAATACTCCTTTTTATTGATAATCAGTCAGATCAATTTCTTTCTTTGACAGCTCTTTAATTTCATCTGAACTTAATGTTTTATTGCCACTTTTTTCGTTTGCTAGCGCGGTTACTGTTTTAACCCTGCTATACGTTGGATCAGCTTGTGACAGGATATTTGGAGTTGTAACAACGACCTTTGCAATCTCTCTAGTCGCAACCTGATATGTTGCAGGAGGTTTTGCAGCTTCAGGAAGGGATTGATTTTGGAGAGCAGCAAGCGCCCGCTCTTTCAGAATTCTGGATCTTGCGTTTTTGAAGTTATTAACGTCAAAAAAGATTCCATTTTTCTGCAACTCTTCCACTATGACTTTGTTGCTTACACCTGCAGCCTTGGCAGCCTCTATTTCATCAAAGAGATCTCGCAGCTGAGCGGTTTTGTTGCGCCTGCTGCTTACAGACAGCTGGCGCAATGCCCCAACTAAATTCTCATTTTCTCTATTTGCATTCATTTGCTACCCCTTTTATTACTTTTTGGTGATGGGGCTATTATTTCTTTTATTTTGTTTTAATACAAAATACAATTAATCACTTAAAGTGCATGATAATATTATGTATATTTATTTATTTTTGTTTTATATAAAAGACAATGAGCAGACAAAAAGACAGCGAAGAAACAAAGAAATTAAAAATAAGAATGACCAAGCTTTTTGTAGAGGCAGTGGAGACTGGGGGGCGGAAGCAAGGACCAAAAGCACTTGAAGAAGCCTTTGCCATAGGTGGTGGGAGCGCTAGTGGAATAGTTTGGTGCGCATACCGCCGTGGGGCACGGTCAATGCCATTTCCTACACTTAAAAGTAAAATTCAAATGGCGGTAAATGCTGGCTACATCACAAAAGCCAAAGGATATTCACTTTTAAGTAAATTACCTCAACCAACTGAAGAAGAGGAATATACTTTTGACAGCCGCGAGCTTTTTATTTGCGACATAAGAGAAACAGTAAAACTGCTCCAAGAGCAGGTTCGGGCATATGTAAACATCATGCCTGAAAACCAATCGATTCTGAATGACACGATTAATCCGCTAGAAGAATGGGTTCAGATAGTAACCGCCAGCCAGCCTTCACCTGGAAAGTTAAATGAGCCTGAAGGATACAAACCAAAATGGTGGATTTAAAAATAGAGATTATAAAAAGATTAAAGAAGATTAGGCACTTATCCACAACCTAACAACCCATTGATAATATTAGACTTTCCGGCATACACCAGCGAAAAATCGAGGGAGGTACGACGGTAAAAAGAGGGAGGTACGACGGCATTTTGGAGGGAGCTACGACGGTATTTTGGAGGGAGCCGCGACGGTAAGTTATCCACATCATTATTTTTTAAGAAAGCGCTTTTGTGAGGCGCTGCTGCTCTTATCAACATGCAGCTTCTTATCAACTATTTTATAATCAAATCGTTTACCAAACCTTCTACTAACTTCAGACACCTCACCCAGGGCCTTCGATAAAGTGTCATTCTTAAAATCCTTTAATGACTTTGCCTCACTGCCACAAAGTGAATAGATTGTTTCTATCTCATACGGGAATGGAGCAACATGTGTTGAATAAAATCTGAAAAGCCACTTGGCCAATGGACTCTTTAACTTACTGCAAATATTAAAATCTATCTGTGTATATTGATCGTACTGAAAAAGGGAAATTATTCCAGGGTTGAAAACAATTTTCATCTTCCCTGTTAATTCATCTCGTTGCGCCTCGTTCACTAAACCACCTAGATAGCTATAACGTCCTTGCTTGATTTCAATAGCCGTAGCCCTAAGACGAGTGAGACATTTATATAGAATTTTTCGGTTATCGCCTGTATCTTCAAGGTCTAATAACTTTAATATTTCGTATGTAGATACATAACATATATTGCCGAGGTTCATTACCCTAACAATATGTAGCAATGCCTCCCATACATCTAGGTCACCTTGGTCAAGCTTCTGCCCTGTGTATTTAAGTTCGACACCAGCAAGCGATGCGACAATCTCACCATCTATATACCTTCTCTTTCCAGGTCGTATTGCAGCAAACAATGCTGATCTCAGTGCACCATTGGGCACAGCCCGCTGGTCATCCGACCAAAAAGGCAGTTTCAACTGTTGTAAAAGTTTTTCCTGCTCTCGCTGCTTAACTTTTGCATAAGTATTTTTAACAATTTGAACACCATTAGGTTGAGCATCTATCACTGCACACTCTCCCTATTTTTTCATTTTTAACAGCTTAGGTGGGCGGCCTTTTCTCACTGGCTCAGGCTCTGGTGCTACTGGCTTGGAAGTTGGGAGTGAATCGACATATGTTGCTAGATCTGAAATGTGAATAAACCGTCTGGACTCAACCAAACGAGTCGGAATAGGAAATTTACCCTCTGTCAGCCTGTTTCGCGCGGTCTGTGGCGCAATTCCAACAACTTCTGATGCGGCCGTCCACGGAATTAGGACCTGACCATTAAATCTGGCCAATAATATTTGGATAGTTGTGGTAATGTTTTGCATATCAATCAATATACCCACATATACCAAAACCAACTGTTTGAAAAGGGTTTTCAAACGTATGCAAACGGTAGAAGAATCACTCTAAAAAGAGTTAATTCAACTCCATAACTGTCTTATTAATCCAGCTTTTTTGCCAAATCTTCCGCACGCGGATGGTAGTACCTGGCAAGCATCCGCGCATCACTGTGACCAGTCATCTTCATTAGCTCATGCATTTCCAGCTTGTCTGCAAGCCTAGTTGTAGCCTCATGTCGCAAGTCATGGTATGTAAAGTCATCAAGAAATCCTTCAATGCGCATATCAGGCTCTACATCTGCCTCATATAAACGGATTGCCCGCTTAACCGCACGCCTGAAAGATTGAGTCAATGCCGAATAGGTAGTGTTAAACACTTTGCCACGCTTTATTTTTACCACCTTCTCATCGCCGTCATCTCTCTTAAGTATTTTGACGGCTCTTGTTGACAGCGGCACAGCTCGGGGCTTGCCATTCTTACTATCACGCAAGTATGCCACAGGCACTTTTAGGTCAATATCAGGCCACTCTAATTTAAACGGTTCCGCTTTTCGCATTCCAGTTTCAATTGCAAACAGCACAATATCAACCACAACTTTGTTTGATCGATCACCTGCAGAATTGTCTGTCAAAGCTCGTAGTAAATACTCTTCTTCTAAACTTGATAAACGACGGTCACGGCTATTCTGAACTTTAGGTTTGGCTATTTGCTTAACTGGATTGATGCAATTAATGCCCCAATCCTTAAGTGCAACTTCATACAAATGACTAATGACGCTTAACTCTTTATTGATCGTACTTGCAGACAATCCAAGTGCCGCCATTTCATCACGATACTTAGCACAATCAAATGGTTTAAATGTGGCAAATGTTTTACCGCTAATTTTTGTATTGGCAATAAGCCTTTTTATACGATTAGTCTCCTGGTACTTCCCCTTTTTATTAGGAGTAACTTCCTCTAAGTATTTTTCAAGGCCTTTGGCAATAGTCAGACTTTCAGCCTCACTCATGTCACTAAAGGTGCCACGATTCATCTGGGCTTCAATATCTTTAGCCCAATCTGCTGCGTCCTTTTTCCCAACAAAAGTTTTAGACTTTGGTGGGTAGCCTTTTTTGCGAACAATAGCCTGCCATAAACCTGATTCTGCCAATCTAATTGTGGCCATAATTTGATCTTAGTGTGATGGATTTGTGATGGAAAATGAATATACGTATAGTAATTCACGCTAAAACCAC
>Ga0208751_100453_pt1 | contig 11678 bp, 9 predicted proteins | sample LakWasMet22_HOW5_2_FD_183868 | JGI IMG/M metagenome (GOLD analysis project Ga0208751, IMG submission 183868) | Freshwater sediment methanotrophic microbial communities from Lake Washington under simulated oxygen tension - Sediment Metagenome... | ecosystem: Environmental > Aquatic > Freshwater >... | reverse complement strand
GTAGTAGTTCAACTTGCACATAAATACGCGCGCCATTGTTTAATCTTAAGGGCACAATTAATTTATCAGTGCTGCCAATTTGCCTTAATAAGCTTGTGAACGGGATATCAAACAGATTGTTGAAATTAATACCTTGTCTCGATGCTGCGTTGCTGGTGTTTAAGCTGAGTTGAAATTGTCCACTGCGATTGGTTGCAACTAATTGACCGCCGTCAGTAAAGATAGCCACACCTTCCCATAGAGTGCCGATAAACTCTGGGCGCGCATGGAAATGCAATGCAATCTCGCCTTGATGGCTTGCCAAGAACAGGCGGTTTTCAATCATCTGCGCAGACATCTTCACCAGTGCCAGCGTATGCTGCTGTGACATATTGGAGTCATTAGAGACATCCAGTGTGGCAATCAGTTGATTCTCTGCCCCAAAAATAGGTACAGCTGAGCAGCTTAACGAGTGATGGTATGCCATGAAGTGTTCAGCACCTTGCACGGTGAGTGCCGATTGCTCAATGAGCACCGTGCCAATTGCATTCGTGCCCCTGTGATCTTCATGCCAGGATGCGCCGGCAGATAAGGCGATACGCTGTGCTTCATTTAGAAAATGATGACCACCCAGACTATGCAGAATCACGCCTTCATCGTCTGTCAGTATGACTACATTGCGGGTGTGAGCAATTTGCTCGTTGAGCGTTTCCATCTCTGGTTGCGCGAGTTTAAGCAGCTGCTGGTTTTGCTCGCGTTTGAGTGCCAACTCCTGTGCGGTGACTACTTCTAAACTGGGTGGCGAGTTTGTATCAATCCCATTTGCCAGGCAGCGTCGCCATGAGCGTTCAATCGCTTCTGCAATCGCCCCTTGCTCTACGTTGCCATTGCTCAGAAATTCTTTTCTGGCTTGCAGGATGGCAGGGGTTTTATCTGTTGCAGCATTACTCATATATTGGCTAACTACCTTAAATTAATTGAACACCTGTCACGTGACAACTGTTCAATTCTGACACAGTATCAAAAGTTAAATGCGCTCAAATCTGGAAAAGCATTCATTTTCGCGAAAATTCTAGTTTGTTGATTTTAAATAAATTTTCAATAAAAGTTTATTTAATTTTTCGGCTTTTTATTGTGTTGGCATGCCTGTTGCAATATTAGCACTGTTACCAATATCGTTTCAATGCATGAGATTAGTAATACAGAACTTAAATAATTTTATAATTTGGGGATGCAACATGAATCATCTATTTAAACGTAAATTTGGCGTTAGCCTAGCTTTAAGTGCAGGCCTGTTTGGCATGCTAAGTGTTCCAGCTTTTGCTGAAGATGAATTATCAACTCTCATGAAGGATGATAATCAGTGGGTGCACCCACGTAAAGATTTTAGCAATTCTGGTTACAGCCGATTGAGCCAAATCAATAAAGGCAATGTGAAAAACATGAAACTTGCCTGGACTTTTGCAACCGGTGTTAACCGTGGTCACGAAGGTGCGCCACTAGTAGTGAATGGCGTGATGTATGTGCACACTGCATTCCCTAACAACGTTTACGCCTTGGATCTTAATGACAACCAAAAAATCCTTTGGTCTTATTTCCCGAAACAAGATCCGTCAACACAGGCTTTACTGTGCTGTGATAACGTTAACCGTGGCTTAGGTTATGGCGAAGGCAAGATTTTCCTGCAACAAAATGACGGCTTGTTAGTAGCTTTGGATGCTAAGTCTGGTAAAAAACTATGGGATACGCAAGTAACAAACCCTAAAGAGGGCGCATCAAACACCAATGCACCTCATGTGATTAAAGATAAAGTGATTACAGGCTGTTCAGGTGGCGAGTATGGCGTACGCTGCTATATCAGCGCTTACAACATTAAAGATGGTGCTTTGGTATGGCGTGCATACAGCACAGGCTCAGACCAAGATGTATTGATCGGCAATGACTTCAATAAAGATAATCCGCATTACAGCGCGTTATCACTTTACCAAGATGTTAACGGCGGTAATAAAATTGGCGGTTCATTTAAAGCCTTACCTAAAGATCAATTGAAGTTCCCTGAAAAAGACCTAGGTATGAAAACCTGGTTGAAACCACAAGCCAAAAAAGACGGCTGGCAAAACGGTGGTGGCCCGACTTGGGGTTGGTACTCATATGATCCAAAACTAAACCTGATGTACTACGGTACTGGTAACCCAAGTACATGGAACCCAGATGTACGCCCAGGCGACAACAAATGGTCTATGACGATTTTTGCTCGTGATGTAGATACTGGCGAGGCGAAATGGGGCTATCAAATGACGCCGCATGACGAGTGGGATTACGACGGCATGAATGAAATCATCTTGTGGGAAGCTAAAGGTAAGAAGCTAGCTAGCCACTTTGACCGTAATGGTTTTGGTTATACATTCGACCGTACCAATGGTTCATTGCTAGTTGCAAACAAAATGCATCCGTTTGTGAACTGGGCATTTAATGTAGACCTTAAAACTGGTATACCGAATAAAGACCCTAAATTTTCAACTCACCAAGATTACAACGCACAGGGTATTTGTCCTTCTGCACTTGGGGTAAAAGACCAGCAGCCTGCTGCATTCTCACCAAAAACAGGCATGTTCTACGTACCGCTTAACCACGTGTGTATGACATATGAGCCAGTGGAATCTAAATACGTTGCAGGTCAGCCATGGGTAGGTTCAACCTTGACCATGTTCCCTGGCCCAGATGGTGTGATGGGTGGCTTTATGGCTTGGGATGGTTTAAAAGGCAAATCAGCTTGGTATAAAAAAGAGCAGTTCTCAGCTTGGGGTGGTGCATTGGTTACATCAACTAACCTAGTGTTCTACGGTACATTGGATCGCTGGTTTAAAGCAGTGGATGCTAACAATGGTAAAGAGTTGTGGAAATTCCAAGTAGGTTCAGGCGTAGTGGGTAATGCCATCACTTACAGCAATAAAGGTAAGCAATATGTTGGCGTGCTATCTGGTATCGGTGGCTGGGCTGGCGTGGCAATGAACCTAGGTTTAACTAATGCGACTGATGGCTTGGGTGCTGCCGGTGGTTATAAAGATCTAGTTAAATACAATGCTGCACCTGGCGGTGGTGCAATGAACGTATTTAGTCTGTAAGTTGATAAGTCATAAGGAAATCTAAAATGTATCTATTAAAGAAAGCAGTTTTATTAAGTGCTTTGCTATTGAGTGCGCAAGCAGCTAATGCTGCTGATCCAGCAGAAAGTCTTGCACAAAAGAGCGGATGTTTGATGTGTCATGGAATCCAAAATGCGATTCTTGGCCCATCTTACAAAGATGTAGCTACTAAATATAAAGGCGATGCAGCTGCAGAAGCACGTTTGGTTGCAAAAGTGAAAGCCGGTGGTGGTGGTGTTTGGGGAAAAATGGCGATGCCACCTAACAGCCCGCAAGTAAAAGATGATGATATTAAAACGATTGTGAAATGGGTACTTAAACAGGCCTAGCTGTTTGAGTATTCTGTCATAAAAGAAAAGGGTCAACCGCGAGGTTGGCCCTTTTTTTATGTTCAATTGTGAATGCTTACTTCTCTACAGGCCGCCACGCAGCTTGCTTTCGATTAAAGCTGCTGAAGTGTATCTTTAGATCCTATTCACGAGATTTATTCAGTATGAGCCTTGGGCGGCTCTGCCCCGACAACGCGATTACGTCCTGATTGCTTAGCTAGATACAGTGCGGCATCAGCTCGCGGTAGAACGCTATCTACAGATTCACCATGCACGCGCTCTGCAACGCCTGCGCTGAATGTAATCAACACACGTTCATTATTGTGTAGGAAGAAGTTCTTGGTAAGATCACGCTGCAAGCCAGATACCACCGTTACCGCATCATTCTGGTTGGAACCCGGCAGCAGAATCACAAATTCCTCACCACCGTAGCGCGCCAAAACATCGGTACTGCGTAAAATACCTTTTACCACCTTGGATAAATGGGCCAGCGCTTTGTCGCCTGTAGAGTGCCCCATGGTGTCATTAATCTTTTTAAAGTGATCAACATCCAGCATTGCAAGCGATAGCGATGTGCCGTGCCTGTCTGAGCGCTCAAATTCACGAATCAAGGCCTCATCCATACCGCGTCTGTTTAAAGCGCCGGTTAAGAAGTCCTCATGCGCTGCTTCGCTAATGTAATCTAGCTTGAGTGTAAGCTCGTTGATTTTCTTTTCAGCCTCTTGCGCCTTTTTCTGCGACTCTAGCAGCGTCTCGTGGTTGGCTTTGGCTTCAGTATTCATTTCGCCAATATCATCTACCAAATGCTCTAATATCGTATTGAGCTCAGTGATATCGTTGACGGCATTAATTTGATTGTGGTATTCCTGAATCTTGTTCTGGTAGTTGCCGGTAGATGAAGTGATGTCAGCCAATCTACTGACAAAGGTATTCACCATGCTTTTCAAGGTTTCTTTGGCTTCAATCAGACCGGGTTTAATTTGCGCCTGTTTAAAAATGAGCTCTTTCAGGCTGCTTTCGGCGTTATACACCGTATCAATTTTTAATGGCTTCGAAACAATCTCTTTAACGATTGCAATTTGCGCATGCAGCCATTCATCTTCAATCGTGAGTTCTGCCATGCTGGAGACTAATAAGCGCAATATTTCAATCAGCGCTTCTTGCATTCTGCGCTGTGCGTCAGTTTGCATTTCTGCCCGTAGCAGGGTTGAGCGTAGCGTGCCGTTCAGTTCTTCGATTTGCGCTAAGGTTTGTGCAGACTCAGCTTCTTTAATCAGCTCTTCCACACGATTCGCGGCACTAGGTGAATCTGCAAATTTTGGCATAACAATAATACGAATGGTTCTCACCAGTATGTCACGCCAGGCCATAGCGATATCGGCGGCAGGGGCAGAGTCGTTATGGTCTGCGTATAGTGGTGCCTGCTTGGTAATTTGTACATCATGGTGGTTGAGCGTAGGTGTATGGTTGGCGGATATTTCAATATCTGCAGCTTTACCCTCGCCCCATGAGGTGATTAAGGTCTGAATCTTTTCGGCCAACTGCGTTGGATCATTGCTAAACGCGGTAATGACGCGATTTAAGCCTTCCCGTTTGCTGGAGGAGGTTAGTTCTGTATGGTTAAGTTCTAGCTGCTTTAGTAAATAGCGTAATAGTGGGCCCCATTGCACCTCACTATCTTTATCTGCATCGTTAAGAATCAGCGCGCGCAGTTGTGCATCTAGGTTAACTGCATCATTTTTTTCAATCAGGGTTGGAATACGTTTTGCAATCGCTGCGTACTTGGGGTGCTCTTTGCCTTTTTCTGCGAGCACTTTATTGAGTGTAATATCGAGTAAAGCTTTGCCGTTGGATGGAGCGCCCCCTGCAATTTCATCGTAAACTTTACTGTAGTTTTCCGGCGTAGGCGGTTTCTGGCTCTTTGATAGCTGAATTAAAGTTTGGCGAGCAATTTCAAGTGGTGTGAGTTTTTGTTCCATAAGATCCGACTGATTAATCCTTTTGGGTGATTGTTACATGATGTCACGCTTGTAACAAGCTACCATCTTATTTTGGAGTCAATTTGGCGACAATTTTATTAAGTATAAGAATAAACGCTCATTGCTTGAAAGTGCAAATACTAAATGCATAGACAAAAAAAATGACCCGATAAAGGGTCATTTTAAATGGATTCTTTAAGTACTAAATCTTCTGAATGTTAGAAGCTTGTTTACCTTTTGGTCCGTCAGTCACGTCGAAAGATACGCGTTCGTTTTCTTTCAAACTTTTGTAACCGCTATCATTGATTGCTGAGAAATGTGCGAATAAATCGTCACCGCCTGCGTCAGGAGTAATGAAACCAAAACCCTTAGAGTCATTAAACCATTTTACTAAACCTGTTGCCATATCTTATTCCATACTTTTTAAAAAAGGGAGGCACCCTGAAAGTTCGGGTTTTTAAATACAATCAATCTACGAAAGACTAAAAAATTAAAAATTCAAACGCCTACATTGCTTTTTACGGACAAATTGAGAGGCTGTCAAGAACAATTTGCATTATCTTTGTAGGGCTATGCTTGATAGTTATTAAAATCAGTTACTTATTTAACTGATTAGCTTGCTAAATTAGGTTTCTGGGGCTATAGTGCGCGTGCGTTAAGTAGTGCTTACGTAAACTATTTTATACTCAATATTCCCAACGTTTTACGATTGCATCAACTTTTGATTCGCTTTTTGCTTTAACACGGGTCTTACATGATTTTGGAGCAAAGCAATGGCAAAAGAAGAGTTGATTGAAATGAGCGGTGTGGTAACTGAGATTTTACCGGATTCGCGTTATCGCGTGACTTTAGATAATGGTCATGTGTTGATTGCCTATACAGGCGGTAAAATGAAAAAGAATCATATTCGTATTTTGGCGGGTGATAAGGTTACCCTAGAGTTATCTCCTTACGATGTGAACAATGGCCGCATCACATTTAGGCATATTGATAATCATCATACTTTCACGCCTAGAAAAAAAACCTACTAATACATTGTTTGTCATCACCTTCAATAGCTGATACATTTATTCCATGCTCAAAGGTTTAAATAAAAAACTATTAATGGTGGTCGTGGTTTGGTTTGCGATATTGCAAGCCTTTACTCCATTTATCCATGCGCATGTTCAAGAGGATACTCCTGCTTATGGGCATGGCTTGCATATGCATGAAGCTGGGCTGTTTCAATCGCTAGATACTGTGCACACGTTTAAGAACGTCAATGATGTGCAAGTGATTGGGGTAGACAAAGCGCTAACTAAAACTAAAAATTTAGAGGCATTACCTGTGCCTCTATTTTTGATGTTGTTTATTATTCCCTTACTCGCCATTTCTATTCGGCGTTATAAATATGCGTTTACGGCGCATATCGGTATTCCTTCTTTTATTCAGTCTGTAGCGGGGCCACGCGCTCCACCTCTCTTCTCCTAAAAGTTCTAGATTGAATATTCGTGCTTGTCACGAATAGTTTTCTGCTTTTTTAGGAGTGCTTCCGTGAATTATTTTCTCGTATTAATCACCGCGTTTGTATTGGTTAGCGGTAATGCGCTGGCTGCTGATGTTGTTATGAGCCTAGTGCAACAAAAAAGTCTGGGTGTAGTAGTTGCCCCAATTGGTAAAAATACATTATTGAGCAGCCGTCGCTTTCCGGCTGAAATTGTGATTCCAGCCGGTCAGGAGCGCATTGTCAGCGCGCCGCAGTCAGGTTTGTTAGATCAAATGTATGTTGCAGCAGGGCAAACAGTTAAAAAAGGGCAAGTCATTGCGCATTTAATCAGCCCGGACTTACTAGGTTTGCAACGTGATTATCTGCAGGCGCTAACGCAGAACCGGCTGGCTGCCAAGGCATTGGCACGTGACACGGAGCTATTAAAAGAAGGCGTGATTGCTCAACGCCGATATCTAGAAACCGAAAGTGCGCATGATGAAGCTAGCGCTAACTTGGCGCAGAGCCGGCAATTGTTAAGGCTGGCTGGTGTGAGTGACGCGGCTATTGCAAAGTTAAGCCCATCAGCGGGCATGGCTAGCGGGCTCAGTTTGGTGGCGCCAATTTCTGGGCAAGTGTTAGAACAAATGGTAACGACTGGGCAGCGTGTTGATATGGCAATGCCTTTATACCGCATTGCCAAACTGTCTCCGTTGTGGCTTGAGATTCATGCGCCACTTGAAGGTTTGCCCTTTGTGAAAGAGGGGATGCAAGTGCAGGTGCCTAAGCTGCAAGCAAGTGGGCATCTGATTGCTGTGATTCGCAGTGTCAATAAAGCTGACCAGACGCTACATTTGCGTGCTGAAATTACAAAAGGTGCAGAAAAGTTATCACCAGGGCAGTTTGTAGAGGCTGAAATCAGCTTGGGTGATCAGTCTAAGTATTTTAGTGTGCCAAAGTCGGCGCTTGCAAGGCAAGGTACGAGTGCCTTGGTGTTTGTACAAACGAAAACTGGCTTTAAGCCGATGAACGTGACGGTTATTTCTGAGCAAGTGGACGAAGCTGTTGTCGATGCGCCGTTTACCGGTAACGAGAGAATTGCAGTGACGGGTGTTTCTGCAATTAAAGGTACCTGGTTGGGCTTAGGGGGTGAATGATGTTAGCTAAGCTGATTCAGTTTGCGCTGACGCAACGGTTGTTAATGGTGATTGCCACGCTGGGTTTGGCAGCTGCAGGTACCTTTGCTTATCGCGCGTTACCGATTGATGCCTTTCCAGACGTATCTTCTACACAAGTTAAGATAGTGGTGAAAGCCCCTGGCATGACGCCAGAAGAAGTCGAGGCAAGAATTACGGCACCGATAGAAGTTGAAATGTTAGGCATCCCGCATCAGGTGGGCGTGCGCTCGGTGGCTAAGTATGCGCTCACTGACATCACGATTGATTTTGAAGATGGTACCGATATTTATTGGGCTAGGCAGCAACTGTCGGAGCGCTTAAATGCGGTCTGGCCGAGCTTACCTGACAATGTGTCTGGTGGCATGGCGCCGATGACTACGCCCTTAGGTGAGATGTTCATGTTTACCGTAGAGAGTGACGAGCTTAGCCTGCAGGAGCGCCGTAGTTTACTGGACTGGGTGATCCGCCCGCAATTGCGCACAGTGGCCGGTGTGGCTGATGTGAATGCATTAGGTGGCTTGGTGCGTAGCTTTGAAATCGTGCCGGACAATGCTCGCATGTACGCAAGAGGTGTGGCGATAGATCAATTGCAGCAAGTGCTACAAACGAATAATCGCAACGGTGGTGCTGGGCGGTTAAATGATGGCGAAGGCTCTTTATTGGTGCGCTCCGAAGGTGGGTTTAAAACCCTTGCCGATGTTGAGAATACCGTGGTGCGTACGGATCATGGTATGTCGGTGCGGGTGGCCGATGTTGCTACGGTACGTATTGGGTCAATTACACGCTATGGTGCGGTGACCAGTAATGGTCAGAACGAAACCGTGCAGGGCTTGGTGTTAGGCTTGCGTGGCGCAAATGCACAAAAAGTGGTTGATGGTGTAAAAGCCAGGCTGGCAGAAATAGCGCCGCAGTTGCCTAAAAGTGTAAAGATTAATGTGTTTTATGATAGAGGCGGCTTGGTCGAACGCGCGGTTAATACCGTGACCAAGGCATTGCTTGAAGCTGTGGTGCTGGTGCTGATTTTACTGGTGCTGTTTTTGGGTAACTTCAGAGCTGCACTCACCATTGCTTTTATTCTGCCGCTTTCTGCATTGTTTACTTTTTTATTGATGCGCAGTTTTGGCATGTCTGCCAATTTAATGAGCCTAGGCGGGCTTGCCATTGCAATCGGCATGCTGGTGGATGCGGCGGTCGTGGTGGTAGAAAATGTGGTCTCACATTTGGCAGATAAAAAGCAGGCCGGCACGTTGCCGCGTATGCATATTATTTATCGGGCTGTGCGCGAGGTCAGCGTGCCGGTCACTGCTGGTGTGCTTATTATTATCACGGTATTTTTACCTTTACTCACCTTGCAGGGCTTGGAAGGTAAGTTATTCACCCCCGTGGCTTTAACCATTATGTTTGCGCTAGCCGGGTCGCTCGTATTGTCGTTGACGGTGATTCCTATGCTGTCTTCATTCTTGTTAAAAGAGGTCAGCCACGATAACCCATGGCTGGTGCGTAAGGCGCTGGCGATTTATGAGCCAATATTGATCTGGTGCTTAGCGCATGCCAAGGTGATTGTCGTTGCGGCGCTGGCGCTGCTTGCACTCACCGTTGTGGCGTACACCCAGATTGGTAAAACCTTTATGCCGGTGATGGACGAAGGTGACATTATTATCGGGGTAGAGAAATTACCGTCAATTAATCTTAGTCAAACCATCATTACCGATATGAATGTGCAACGCGCCATATTAAGCCAAGTGCCAGAGGTGAAAGGCGTGTATTCGCGTGTTGGTTCCGATGATTTGGGGCTAGACCCGATGGGCTTAAATCAAACAGATAATTTTTTGATATTAAAACCCATGCGCGAGTGGCGTGTGGCGACTAAAGATGAGCTGATCGATGAGCTGCGTAAGGTGATGAATCAGTTGCCTGGCTTGGCCTTTAGTTTTACGCAGCCGATTGATATGCGCGTGAATGAAATGATACTAGGTGTGCGTGGTGACCTAGCGATTAAAATCTTTGGGCCAGACTTAACTACACTTAATGCAAAAGCACAGCAGATTGTTAAAATTTTAACGTCTATTCCGGGTAGCCAGGATGTGTACACGCCGCAAAATAGTGGTGTGCAATATTTACAAATCAAAATTGACCGCATGGCGGCAGGGCGCCTTGGCTTGAGTGTCACCGAGATAGAGGACATATTGCTTGCACAGCTTGAAGGGAAACAGTTAGGCGTAGTGCAGGAAGGGCAGAAACGCACTCCGGTGTTGATTCGCGGCAGCCAGGACTTGCGTGCATCCCCTGCGGATTTTGGTAATTTAATGCTAACGCTGGATAACGGTACCAATATACCGCTTTCGGCAGTGGCTAGAATTGAGCGTGAAGAAGGCCCTGTGAAGGTGGATAGGGAGCGCGGCGCACGCTTTGTGGTGGTGACAGCCAATGTGCGTGACCGTGACTTGGTGAGTTTTGTGGAAGAGGCTAAACAACGCGTGCAGTCAGAGGTTAAGTTTGATGAAGGCTATGCTGCAAAGTTTGGCGGGCAGTTTGAGAACCAGCAACGAGCATCTGCACGTTTGGCTATTGTGGTGCCGGTTGCTATCGGATTGATATTCTTAATATTGTTTGCGACGTTTGGCTCAGTTAAGCAGGCAGTATTGATTTTGTCTAATATCCCGTTTGCAATGATAGGCGGAGTGTTCTCACTCTGGCTGTCAGGTGAGTACTTGTCCGTGCCAGCTTCTGTAGGGTTCATAGCCTTGCTTGGGATTGCGGTGTTGAATGGCGTGGTATTGGTTAGTTATTTTAACCAGCTACAGGCGCAGGGCATGGCCATGACGGCTATCGTGGTGGAAGGTGCCAAGCGCAGATTAAGGCCCGTGCTGATGACTGCCAGCATTGCTGCTTTTGGCTTGATTCCATTGTTATTTGCAACAGGGCCAGGCTCTGAGATTCAGCGGCCTTTAGCCATTGTAGTGATTGGTGGCTTGGTTAGCTCTACAGCGCTTACATTGGTGCTGCTGCCAATCTTTTATCGCAGGTTTTTTAATGGGGCGGAAAAATGAGTCAGCATCTAACTGCGCAAGGTTTATTAATACTGATGGCGCCAGTGAGCTTAGAAGAGGCATTGGTGGATTTGTTATTACAAAAAAACGAGATCTCTGGTTTTACTACAAGTCATGTCAGCGGGCACAGCAGGCAGCATGCTGGGCTTAGCCTGGTGGAGCAGGTTGCAGGCCGCCAGAAGCGTGTGCAATTTATGATGCATGCCAGTTTTGCGGAGTTACAAAGCTTAGTCGTTGAGCTGAAGCAAATGTTTAGCGACACCGGCATGCACTATGTATTGATGCCAGTTGCCGAGGCGCAGTCTATATAAAATTAAGATTAGGTGTTTGTTGCGCTTGTATCGTCAGCCATACTGCCAAAGGGTATGGCTGATAAGTCTGGCTTTAACATCGGCATAGTTGCGGGTTGAAAAAATCTGGTCCGCTTTTTGATTGGTACAAAAGAAAAAACCCTTACAAGCTTTCACTTATAAGGGTTTTAAAATATTGGCGGAGTGGACGGGACTCGAACCCGCGACCCCCGGCGTGACAGGCCGGTATTCTAACCAACTG
>Ga0208751_100448_pt1 | contig 11703 bp, 8 predicted proteins | sample LakWasMet22_HOW5_2_FD_183868 | JGI IMG/M metagenome (GOLD analysis project Ga0208751, IMG submission 183868) | Freshwater sediment methanotrophic microbial communities from Lake Washington under simulated oxygen tension - Sediment Metagenome... | ecosystem: Environmental > Aquatic > Freshwater >... | reverse complement strand
CAAACTCCTGATTCACGCTCAAACCATTATCACCGGCAAAAAAACGGAAGCTGGTACTGCGGCCATTCACAGAAAATGCGCTGGGTTTTGCATTATAAGCACGCCATTTTTCATCATCAAAACTAATGCCATTATCAATATCATTGGCAAAGTAACTTTTATCAATCAGTAAATCACCGTTGATTTTTTTAACTCCAGCTTGTTTTAAGCTCATCAGCAAGCGCCAAAAATCCTGCACTTTAAAACTAGGGTCGCCATAGCCTTTAATGATTAAATTACCATTCAACACACCGTCTTTGATTTGGCCGTCGTGGTAGAGCTCGGTTTTCCAGCGGTAAGCTGGTGTAAGCAAATCCAGTGCGGCGTTGGTTGTCACCATTTTCATTACAGACGCAGGGTTCATGCTTTTGTCTGCATTATGGCTTAGGCTTGGCACACGGCTATCCACCGCTTGCACGTAGATAGACACTGCACTTGGCGGGACTTCAGCTTGCGCCAGTTCGGCTGCAACGGATTTAGGCAGCTCAGCCTGCGCTTGCGCACAGAGCAGCATCAGGCTTATCAATAATGCGAGTTTTTTCATAAAATCTGCTTAATCACCTGATGCGTGTTGTGCACCATAAATGCAATTTCATCTACATTGATTGTATATGGCGGCATGTAATACACCGTGCTGCCTATCGGACGCAACAATAAGCCATGCTGCATTGCCTGCTGGTAACACTGTTTTGCAAAATGATGGTTATCCGTCACTACATCAAAGGCGAATATCATGCCTTGATGGCGTAGATATTGAATCGGCAAGTCAGTGAGCACTTGCATCTCACGCATAATCAACGCAGACTGCGCTAGATTTTTCTGCACCACATGGTCTGATTTAAAAATTGCCAATGTAGCTAACGCCGCACTGCATGCCAGTGGATTACCCGTATAACTATGGCTATGTAAAAAACCGCGCGCAGTGCTCGGGTCATAAAATGCCTGATAAATTGTGTCAGTAGTCAGCACGGCAGAGAGCGGCAAATAGCCGCCAGTAATGCCTTTAGACAGGCAGACGAAGTCTGCAATATCGCTTACTTTGCCGCCTTCACTTTCGGCCTGAGCACTAGCTGCTTGCTCTGTGGCAAACATGGTACCGGTGCGGCCAAAGCCTACGGCAATTTCATCGGCAATCAAATGTACCTGATACTTGCTGCAAATTTCACGTGCTTTAGCCAGATAAACAGGGTGATACATCGCCATCCCTGCGGCACACTGCACCAGCGGTTCAACAATAAAAGCGGCGAGCTCGGCGTGATGCTGCGCTAGATACTGCTCCAATTGTGCAGCACAGCGTAAGGCATAGTCTGCTGCGCTTTCACCCGCTTCTGCCAGCCGGAAATCTGGGCTAGGCATTTGTGCAGACTGCATTAATAGCGATGCATAGGTATCTTTAAAAATGGCGACATCGGTCACACCCAGCGCGCCTAAGGTCTCGCCGTGGTAACTATTCTGCAGGCTAATGAATTTAGTTTTATTGGGCAGGCCAACATTACGCCAATAATGAAAACTCATCTTTAATGCAATCTCGGTGGCGCTGGCACCGTCGCTGGCGTAAAACGCATGACCAAGCCCGGTAAGCTCGGACAACTGCTCAGACAACGCCACCACTGGCTCATGGGTAAAACCAGCCAGCATCACATGCTCTAAGGTGTCTAACTGCTGCTTGATCGCATCTTTGATGCGTGGGTTATTATGCCCAAACAAATTCACCCACCAGGAACTGACGGTATCTAAATATTTTTTGCCATCTGCATCATACAGCCAGACCCCTTCTCCGCGTTGTATCGGCGTTAATGGAAAAGACTCATGCTGCTTCATCTGTGTGCATGGGTGCCATACAGACTGCATACTGCGGTTTAATAGATCTTGATTACTCATGGCTGAATTGTACGATAATTGTGTGCGCTTTTTCATCTGATCAAAAATCAAATGTCGTCATAAGCTGTTGTTTAGTCTAAAATTCAACCTTGATCACCTAAGTAAATTAAGTACCATGCAAAAAACTCGCCGCCATTTAGAACTACTCGCTCCTGCAAAAAATGCTGATTTCGGCATTGAGGCCATTAATCATGGCGCAGACGCGGTATATATTGGCGGCCCAGCTTTTGGTGCGCGCGCAAAAGCGCCTAACACCATTGCCGACATTACGCGCTTGGTTAAGCATGCACACCGCTACCACGCAGAGGTGTATGTAGCACTTAACACCATTTTTCATGATAACGAGCTAGAAGGCGCACGTGAGCTGGTGCATCAACTCTACGACGCTGAGGTGGATGCGCTTATCGTGCAGGACATGGGACTGCTAGAAATGGATTTACCGCCGATACAACTGCATGCCAGCACACAAACCGATATCCGCACCGTAGAAAAGGCGGTATTTTTAGACCAGGTTGGCTTTTCACAAATTGTATTAGCGCGCGAGCTGGATTTAAAAAGGATCAAACAGATTGCTGACGCGACTGCATGTAACTTGGAGTTCTTTATTCATGGTGCGTTATGCGTAGCGTTTAGCGGCCAATGCTTTATCAGCCATGCGCACACGGGCCGTAGCGCCAATCGTGGCGAGTGCTCACAAGAGTGCCGCCTGCCCTTTACGCTAGAAGACCAAAAAGGCCGCATCATCGGTAAGGATAAACACTTTTTATCCATGAAAGATAACGACCAAAGTGCTAACTTACGCGCTTTGATTCAGGCAGGTGTCAGCTCATTTAAAATTGAAGGCCGCTACAAAGACTTACCTTATGTAAAAAATGCTACCGCGCATTACCGTGAGTTGATTGATGAAATCCTCACCGACATGCCTGAGCTGGCAAAATCATCGTCAGGCCACGCCACTTACACATTCGCGCCGCAGCCGGAAAAAACCTTTAACCGTAGCGCAACCGATTATTTTGTAAACGGACGTCAAGCCGACATTGGCGCGTTTGATACGCCTAAATTCTCAGGTGAGGCATTGGGTAAAGTGACGAAGGTAGGTAACGATTACTTTGAAGTAGAAACTAATATCGAGCTACACAATGGCGATGGCGTATGCTTCTTTGACGTGCATAAAGAACTGGTCGGTCTACGCGTTAACACGGTAGAAGGCAAAAGACTGTACCCGAATGAAATGCCGGCAGATATTCGCCGCAACACCATAGTCTATAGAAACCGCGACCACGCCTTTATGCGCCTGCTGGAAAAAGACTCCGCACAGCGCAAAATTGCGGTTGATATGAATTTTTACGAAACCGCCAATGGTTTTGCATTAACCGTTACCGATGAAAATGGCTTTAGCGCCACCGCCACCTGCGAAGCAGAAAAGCAAAACGCACAAAACCTGGAAAAGGCAGAAACCAGCCTGCGTGAGAATTTGAGTAAATTGGGCGGTACAGACTTCAGCACCCAAGGCATTCAAATCAGCACTTCGCAAATCTGGTTTATTCCGGCCTCGATTATTAACAACTTACGCCGTGACGCTATCGAACAATTGCAACAAACGCGTGATTTAGGCTACCAACGCCCGCCACGCCGTGAGGCAGCACAACCGCCAGCGATTTTCCCTGAAGACACACTGAGCTACCTCGCCAATGTGTACAACAAAAAAGCACGTCAGTTTTATGAAAAGCATGGTGTGAAAATGATTGCGGCGGCGTATGAAGCCAACAAAGAGCTGGACGAAGTGCCGTTGATGATTACCAAGCATTGCCTGCGCTTTAGCCACGGATTGTGTCCCAAAGAGGCTAAAGGCGTGATTGGGGTGCAAGGCACAGTCACCGCCGAACCGATGACACTGATTAACGGTAACGACCGCTACACGCTGAAGTTTGATTGCAAGCCATGCGAGATGCATGTGATGGGTAAAATTCGCAAAAACATTTTGCAAATACCGGAGCCGCAGCCGGTGAGCTTTTTCCCTAAAGCATTCCGCTAATAAAACTGCTCATTCTGAGCGCGCTTATGGGCGCGCTTATTTTCATACATACGCATGTCCGCGATGTGCATCACCACACTGCAATTATCCACATCCTCATAGATAAACGCGGTACCTGCACTCACGCCTGCCAATTCAAAGCCATTCGCCTGCAGATGTGCCACGGTCTCATCCAGCAGCGTTTGAATCAAGGCTTCATCTCCACGATGCGCGGTAATTGCAAACTCATCACCACCTAAACGATGCAATGTCGCCATGCCATTTAATTTACCCTGCATCACACGGCTAAAGTCACACAGCAACTTATCACCGTATGCATGGCCGAATTTATCGTTATAGTATTTGAGGCGATCTAAATCCAGTATGGTGATACTACCGTTCTTGGGTAACTCCTGAATCGTGACCTCCAGTGCAATCCGATTAGGTAAGCCCGTTAATTTATCTGTTTTAATTTGCGCCTCGCTAATGCCGAGTGCAGCCATCACCTGCTCTTTTTCTCTAAATAACTCACTAAACTGGTAGCTGAGTACAAACGACAGCAACAGCGCCTCTACCGTCACCGCAATCAAACCCATATGCTCAACATATAGCGTGTAGCCTGTGAAATCTTGCGCGGTAATCGTTAAGCCACCTAAAACAAAAAAGGTCAAAATCGCAATCAGGTAGTAACGTGCCGTCATGTTTTGTTTACTGCTGAGGTAAATACTGCATGCCAAGCCAAGGCACAGGAAAATGCCAACGCCATAACGTGCCATCTCCATCATCCAGTTGGGCGCATAAATACCCCATAACGCAAACAGCACCAGTATCGCTACCGCATATATAATCCAGCGATACAGCTTAGGATTGGATTGCTTGCGTATATTTAGCAGGCCTTTAACAAAGAATACATAAGCGATATTTGAAAATAAAATAGGCAGCGCGCTCAGATAAAACCAATGGATGCCAAACGTATCAGAGAACACCAATAACGATGTCCCCTGCAAGAACAGGTTGCCCAAAACAAACAGCGCGTACATGCCGTGCACCATTTGCCTTCTTATTAAAGCCAGCACAATGTAATACGCCATTAACCCCATCAGCACGCCTAGACATAGCAGCGCGATAAAATTACCAAGCTTAATCGCCTGCTGATAATGTGCTTTTGTGTCTAAATACGGCTGGGGCTGTGCAATCAGATAAGGGGTTTTAAGCGTAGTGACTAAGCTGTAGTTTCCAGCTTCCAGATATAAAAGCCGCGCATGTCTTAACGTAAAAGGGTTGCTTTCCGAACTGCTGATACCGCCTTCCAGCTCGGTAACCACTAGGCTGCGGCTGTCCAGCACGGTATGTTTAAACATGGCAAACGTACTGGTGTTTTTGAAATCAATCACATAGTCACCGGCTTGGGTGATATGCAATGTGCCATTAAATACAAAATTACCGCCGGTTAATGGCAGCGCTTTCATTGGCGTAGCGGGTTGATTCATCGCAGACCAATGCCCCTCAATCAAACTGGGCGTTTGGCTAGGGTTTGCATGCACAGGTGCAATCACGAGCACAAAAAGACAGAGCCACGCGCATATATATGCGGCTAGGCTAGCAAAAGTCGCGCGTAACTGTTGTGGACTAAACCAAGGCATCATTAATTATCATAATTGTTTTGATTAATGTATGCACACAATATACAGGCTAATGAAGGTTTGTTAAAGGGGGCATTCGGGTATGGGCAAGGCCCGTACACTATCGCGTCGCCCCTGTTTTACAAAAGTTTAAGCTGAGGCACATTTTGAGTATTAAGAAGATCAAGCTTTATACCAAGTTTTTATTACGCTTTTTTGACGAACTCTGACTTTAATTTCATTGCGCCAATGCCATCGATTTTGCAATCAATGTCATGGTCGCCATCCACTAGGCGAATGTTTTTCACCTTGGTGCCCACTTTCACCACCAATGAAGAACCTTTTACTTTCAGGTCTTTAATCACGGTAATGGTGTCGCCATCTTGCAGCACATTACCGTTTGCATCTTTTATTATGCGCACTTCGTCCGCATTCTCTGCGCCGCCAGCGATTAACCACTCATGCGCACACTCTGGGCAAACGTATCTATCGCCATCTTCATACGTATATTCAGATTGGCATTGCGGGCATGGTGGGAGCTGAGACATACAGAACTTTCTAAACGATTAAACAATACTTTAAAACAATGCTTTGATTGTAATGCACTTGCCACCTTAATAGAAAGACATTATTTTAAATATGGTTATATTAAGCGCGGTTATATCAAACACGTACTTTGCTCAATGTCCACTAAGGCGCTGGGTTCATCATGGTTAAATGCAAATGCTCAATCTCCTGCAGCACCTCTGGTGATAACTTGGTATCCCATGCATCAATATTCTCTTTTAACTGCTGCATCGTGGTTGCACCAATAATCGTGCTGCTCACAAACCAGCGGTGGTACACAAAGCTTAATGCCAATTGTGTAGGCGTTAACCCATGCGCCCTTGCCAAATTGGCATACGCAGCGCAGGCTGGCACTACCCCTGGCTTTTTATAGCGCTGTGCATAGCCTAAAAACATGGTGACGCGCCCTTTAGCCTCAGGGTTATCAATGTACTTTGCAGTGAGGTGCCCAAACGCCAATGGCGAATATGCAAGTAAACCTACTTGCTCACGATATAAAACTTCAGACATGCCAAACTCCATGCCACGGTTAATCAGGTTATAGCAGTTTTGCACGCTGGCAACGTGCGGCAGATTGTAAGCCTTAGCGATACGCACAAACTCCATCACCCCCCAAGGTTGCTCGTTCGATAAACCGACATAACGCACTTTGCCTTCTTGCACTAACTCAGCCAGCGTTTCCAGCTGGTTCTGTATCGACACCCATGCTTTTTCTTCACCTTGCTGGTAAACACCAGACTCAAACTCAGCCGCAGGGTCAAACTGATACTGCCCAAACATCGGCACATTGCGCTCTGGCCAATGCAATTGGTATAAATCGATATAATCAGTCTGCAAGCGCTGTAGCGAGCCCTCAATCGCTGCGCGAATATTGGCACGGTCTAGCGATGGTGGGCCACCACGTATCCAATCCAAGCCACGGCGTGGCCCAGAAACTTTACCGCCTAAAATAATCTGGTCGCGCGGCTGTTTTTTTAGCCAGGTGCCCACCATAGTTTCGGTGCGCGTGTAGGTTTCAGCCTTAGGCGGTACCGGGTACATTTCAGCGGTATCTATAAAGTTAATGCCGCGCGCTACGGCGTAATCCAGCTGCGCGTGGGCTTCGGCCTCCGTGTTCTGGTCGCCATAGGTCATGGTACCTAAGCATACTTTAGAAACATTTAAATCGGTGTGGGCAAGCTTGGTGTATTGCATACGTTGATCCTGATATTGACTACTGTCGTCGTAAGTTTGAACATATTAAATGTTTTTTGCTAAACGCTATGTCTTTGCTAGACACTGGTCTCGTCATCCTGGCTTGGCCGAGCTGATGCCAGCATCTCGCAGGCAAGAGCGCCCACATCACGCACAGCCTGTTCAATGGCAAGTGTCCACAGGTGGCTAAAATTGAGGCGTATATAGTGGGTGAGGTCTTTCTTGCGCGAAAAAATGCTACCAGGCGCTACGGTGATGCCGTTATCAATCGCAGTACGATAAAGCTTGAGTGCATCTATCGCCGGCGGGAGCTTTACCCAGACCACATAACCACCCTTGGGCACAGAAAGCTCTGTACCGACAGGAAAGCTTTGCTCTATCACATTGCGGATCAGCACATAATTCGAGCGTAAGGTATGCCGCAGCTGCTTAAGATGCTGCTCAAAGCTATCCCGCTGCATAAACTTGGCAATCGCAATCTGTGGTGCCGAGGTCAGCGATAGACTGTTAAGAAACATCAGTCGCTCCACCTCTTGGCGATAGCGCCCTGCACTGGTCCAGCCCACGCGGTAGCCAGGTGCTAGCGACTTGGAGAACGACGAGCAGTGCAGTACCATGCCCGAGCGGTCATAAGCCTTGGCGGGCAAAGGCGGCTCATTACTAAAGTACAGCTCACTATAGACATCATCTTCAATCAGCGGAATATCCTGCTCAGCAAGAAATTCCACCAATGCCTGCTTTTTTGCCTCGGGCATGACAAAGCCTAGCGGATTTTGGAAATTGGCAGTCAGAATCACCGCTGCAATACGCGTATCCGCTGTCGCAGCACGCAACGCATCTAGATCAATGCCTGACTCTGGATCGGTACGAATCTCAGCGACCTTCATCCCCAGTCGCTCCACGGTGTGTGCCAGCGCATAATAGCCGGGCGATTCCAGCGCAATGGTATCTCCCGCTTTGGCCACTGCCTGCAGGCAAAGGGTGATAGCCTCGGTGGCACCATGAGTGATGACAATGTCATCTGGTGATACATCTATGCCACTGGCTAGATAGCGACGCGCAATCTGCTGGCGCAACATTTCGTTACCAGGTGGCAGGTCGCTCAACACACCCCATTCCCCCTCGTCATCGGTCAGGGCTTTTTCATATTGATGGATTTTCTTGAGTGGGAACAGCTGGGGGTCTGGGAAGGGTGAACCTAGCGGCACGGTGCCGAATTCACGAATGGATTTAAGCGTAGTGAGCACCAGCTTACTTGCATCGACTTCGGAAAGATTAAGGTCTTTGGCAAGCGGGGATGCAGAGCGCTGCTGCAGGCGCTTACGTGGTGTGACATAGTAGCCTGACTGTGGGTGGCTACTGATAACGCCCTCCTGCTCCAACAGCAGATAAGCGCGCAATACGGTGCTGATGCTGAGCCCATATTTCTGGCTGGCCTGCCGTACTGAAAAAATCTTGTCCGCCGGCTTTAAAACGCCTTCATCGATCATTGCGCGTATGCGAGCGGCAAACGAGACATAAAGCTTCATGGGTGGCCAAGTTGGGGGAGTTCTTGATGCTGGCTATTATACTACAGCCTAACCATGCACAGCTGACGTCACTACCTTAGGTTCGCTTTAGGGCTTAGTTTAGGTTGGTTGCTGGTGCCGGCTTAGGCCACTTGCAATGCGAGAGAAAGCTCCTCACCGCCAGCCGTCAGGGCAGCAACCAGCCGCTCCTTTTGCGTGGAAACGTCCACCAACGCCTGCTCGCTTAATGCAGTCATCAACCGTTGCAGCGTACTCATGCGTATATCCAGACGCTTGCAGATGACAGCAAGCGACACATGTGCACGGCCGGCTTCATGCTCCGCATGCAGCAATTCCAGTATGCCTAACATCAGCACAGCGCTATGATCTAATTGAGCAGTATCTAGCTGAACAGTATCCTGCTGAACTGGGTCTAGTTCTAGAGTGTCAAGCTGGCCATAAGCAAAGCCCGCTCGCACCTGCACTTCATGATGATCGCACTCAAGCAGCATTAGCCACCTCAGGCGCTGTGGTTTTCTCGATAATCACAGGAATGGACTTCGAAGTTGGCGTGCGTGAGTGATCAGCCACACTCTCCAGCGGCACCAGATTATTTGTTTCCGGATAGTAACCACTCAAACAACCCTGCGGAATATCGTAGGATACGACTAAGAACTTGTCCGCACGGCGGGTAATGCCATCCTGCCAGACGCTAGTCAGGTTAATCCAGTCACCTGCCACTAGCTCCATACGCGTGATATCTGCCGGGTTCATGAAAATAACGCGGCGCTGACCAAACACGCCGCGATAACGGTCATCCATGCCATAGATCGTGGTGTTGTACTGGTCGTGTGAGCGTGTAGTCATCAGCACAAACAGTTGGTCGCCATATTGTTCGCGCGCCTGATGGATAGGCGAGCGAGACGGGATCTCCTGCACAGAGAACTCAGCCTTGCCTGATGGTGTGTTCCAAATACGCTCACTAGAAGGTACCGGCATACGGAAGCCGCCAGGTTGCCTGATGCGTTGGTTGTAGTCTTTGAATGCCTCCGGCATGGTCTGCTCTATCGCGTCGCGGATTTTACTGTAATCCTTGATGTATTCCAGCCACGGCGTTTTACTGTGTTTGAGTGTGGCATGCGCAAAGCGCGCCACGATGGCAGGCTCAGAAAGCAGCTGCGGTGACGCCGGCTTATTCATCCCGTAGGAGACATGCACCATACTCATGGAGTCTTCCACCGTTACACCTTGCGCACCAGTTTCCTGCGTGTCGATTTCAGTGCGGCCCAGGCATGGCAGAATCAGTGCCTCTTTACCATGTACCAGATGGCTACGGTTAAGCTTGGTCGTGACATGGGCAGTCAGATCACAATTACGCATGCCCTGCCAGGTACGGTCTGTATCCGGCGTGGAAATTGAGAAGTTGCCGCCCAAACCAAAGAAGAATTTAGCTTTACCATCGATCATGGCCTGAATAGCAGCTACTGCATCGTAACCTGGCTGCTTGGGCACATTGAGATCAAATACACGATCCAGGCTTTCAAGAAACGCCAATGGCATCTTTTCATAAATGCCTACAGTACGGTTACCTTGCACATTGCTATGGCCACGCACTGGGCACAAGCCCGCGCCTTCCTTGCCGATATTGCCACGCAGCAGCATCAGGTTGACCAAAGTCTTGATGGTAGCCACACCGTGCTTGTGCTGGGTAATACCCATACCCCAAGTTGAGATCACGCGATCACCCGTTGCATAAATACGGGCAATTTCTTCAATCTGCTCCAATGGCACACCGGATTCTTCCAGAATCAGATCCCAGCTCTCTTGGCGCGCATCTTCGGCAATCGCTTCGAAATTATTGGTGTGCTGCTGAATAAATGCCAAGTCTACGACACGCTCTGTGCCATGCTTGATCGCTTCGTCATCCCACTGAATCACGAACTTGATCATACCCTTGAGCAGTGCCAAGTCTCCGCCCAGCTTAGGCTGGATAAACAAACCGCTGATCTTGCTGCCCTTGAAAGACAACATATCGAATGGGCTTTGCGGGTCGGCAAAACGCTCCAGACCGCGCTCTTTCAATGGGTTAATCGCAACGATGCGTGCACCGCGCTTGGCAGCCTCACGTAGCTCACCCAGCATGCGTGGGTGATTGGTCGCAGGGTTTTGACCGAAAATCAGCAAAGTGTCAGCATGCTCGAAGTCATGCAAGGTCACCGAGCCCTTACCTATGCCCACAGTAGGCGGCAAGGCCATGCTGGTAGATTCGTGGCAGAGATTGGAGCAATCTGGAAAGTTATTGGTACCAAATTCACGCACGAACAACTGATAAAGAAAAGCCGCCTCATTGCTGGCGCGACCAGAGGTGTAGAAGATAGCCTCATCCGGATCAGCCAACGCATTTAAATGCGTTGCCATCAGCTCAAATGCACCATCCCAGGAAACCGCCTCATACTTATCCGTTACCGGGTTATAGCGCATAGGGTGAGTTAGGCGACCTTCATTTTCCAGGTCGAAATCGCTCCACTCCATTAATTCAGTGACCGTGTGTTTTGCAAAAAACTCAGGTGGCACACGCTTGGCAGTGGCTTCAGCGGCAACCGCTTTCACACCGTTTTCACAGAACTCAAAAGTAGAAGTGTGCTCTTTATCAGGCCAGGCACAGCCCGGACAATCAAAACCATCAGGCTGGTTCTGCGCCAGCAGAGTCATGACACCTTTCACTGGAATTTTCTGTAACGCAAGCTGTGCTGCAACTTGTTTTAATGCCCCCCAACCGGCGGCAGGATGATGGTATGGCTTAATAACGGCTTTTGGCTGTGACATAAATCTTTACTTAAAAATTTGAAAATGCGGGCGGCCTTTGGTAAAAGCTTGC
>Ga0208751_100447_pt1 | contig 11733 bp, 15 predicted proteins | sample LakWasMet22_HOW5_2_FD_183868 | JGI IMG/M metagenome (GOLD analysis project Ga0208751, IMG submission 183868) | Freshwater sediment methanotrophic microbial communities from Lake Washington under simulated oxygen tension - Sediment Metagenome... | ecosystem: Environmental > Aquatic > Freshwater >... | reverse complement strand
ACACTTCCCAAGCTTGTTGCGGAACTAAATTTTCTATCATTGTAACCCTTGCAAACCTTTAAAAAATCAACGCCACTAAGCTTGATAAGGGCCTATTATCGCATTCATTAAGCCGCGGTCAAGAAAACAGCACCCAAGTCGTATAACTCGCCCCTAACCGCCAGTATTTCAGAGAACATAATTACCACCAAACAAGACAGTGCCACTACATTAGCCAAGCAATGATTTTTTGCGTGCAATCCGCAAATATTCCAAGCTTTGCAGCATGCGCTACCAAACAAATACTCAATTGAATTTTCCTACTAAATTCTTTATCAAAAACTTTATATTGATTGTAAAACAATCTTAATACTCCGCTGGTATCCTTCTACCAAAAAACACTTTGCATGTTTAAACTCCTTATTTGATTTTATATTGAAGTATAATTATCAGCGGCATTAGTCAATGCTTATTTAAGCCTCATCATTACATAACTGGAAAAGCAAAATGACAGGAGTATCGACCACTCCCCTTATCGTTGATTTGGATGGAACACTGACGCCAACAGATACCTTAGTAGAATCCATAATTCAACTTGGCAAGCAACATCCTTTTGATCTTTTAAAACTGCCCTTTTGGCTCCTCAAAGGACGCGCTGAATTCAAGTCAAGCATAGCAACTCGTTCGACGCTGACAGCTTCTAATCTGCCTTACCGGGTAGAATTAATCGATTATTTACGCAATGAAAAGAAGAACGGCAGGCCATTGGTTCTTGCCACCGCCGCAAATAGCAATATTGCCAATGCGGTCGCTGCGCATCTTGATTTATTCGATACCGTACTGGCCAGCAGTGAAAACCATAATCTTAAAGGCTCAAACAAGCTGGAAGCGATACAGCAGACAGTCGGCCCAGATTTTGTTTATGCCGGCGATAGCAAAGCGGATTTGCCTATTTGGCAAGCAGCGAAGGCGGCAATTTTGGTCAATACATCGAATAAAATTGGCAATACTGTACGCAAAAGCACCCCTATCGAACTAGAGATTCCAACCGTAAAAATCGGCCTGAAACTTTGGTTGCGCGCTATGCGTGTACATCAATGGTTTAAGAATTTGCTGCTGTTCGTTCCGTTATTGACCGCCTTTTCGTTTCACGACATTGATAGATTAGTAGCGATCACATTAGCTTTTTTTGCCTTTTCCTTTACGGCGTCAGCAACGTATATGGGTAATGACTTGTGGGATCTTGATAATGACCGTTCCCATCCTCGCAAAAAACATCGCCCGTTTGCCAGCGCTCAAATCCCAATCTTAAAAGGCATTACGGTAGCAGCCATATTACTAACCTTAGGTTTAGCGCTAGCGATAAATGTATCGTTAAATTTTTTCTGGATGTTGCTGTTATATCTGGTAATCACAACAACTTATACATGGGCACTGAAGGCCTATGTCTTAATTGATGTCATAGTCCTTTCGCTGCTTTATACCTTGCGCATCATTGCTGGCTCTATTGCCATGAATATTCCTGCCAGCTCATGGTTACTGGCTTTTTCCGTATTTATCTTTTTCAGCCTAGCCTTAGTTAAACGTTGTTCAGAATTGATAACGCTTCAGCAAAGAGGCCAACAAGTCACACATGGTCGCGATTACCGCACCTCAGATCTTGTGGTACTTTGGCCACTGGGTGTAGGCGCTGCATTATCGGCAATCGTCGTGTTCGGATTATTCATCAGCGCACCTGAAACCCAGGCCCGTTACGCTACCCCCCAAGGCTTGTGGTTAGTAGCGATTGGCTTGATTTATTGGCTAGCCCGATTGTGGATTAAAACAGCGCGTGGAGAAATGCATGACGATCCACTGGTGTTTGCAATTCGCGATTTCGGTAGCCGTCTTACTATCCTAGCAATGATTGCCATAACCCTTGCCGCCCACTTTATAACCTTGGATTAACCCATGCGTGTTCTGTTAGTCGCTGTCATCAGTATCATTCTTTCTGTCGCCGCTCAGTTTTTGCTGAAAGCAGGCATGTCGAATATGGAAATTAAACAAGCATTAGCACAACCTTTAACGTTGCGTTTGCCTTGGATTGTAATGACTAATAAATTTATATTTAGCGGCTTCGCACTTTACGGTCTAGGTGCAATCGTATGGCTTAAAGTATTATCAACATGGGATGTCAGCAAAGCCTATCCGTTGGTTGGCCTAGGCTTTGGCTTGACTGTACTCGTAGGCATGGCCTTGGGGGAAAGCGTGTCTGCACTTCGTGTTCTTGGGGTGTTGTTAATTTGTGAGGGAGTATGGTTGGTGGCAAATTCATAAAAAATGAATAGCTTATAAAAAACCATCTACAACATAGACATCGCCATTTATTTTATAGAGCAGATTATGAAATTTTCATCAAATCAAATTAGTTGGTTAAACATATTGGTTTTTTCTGTAGTCGTTTTAAAAGCTATGCTTTTGCTAGTTATATTCCCTTGGTTACTTCCTAAGCTCGGCAACAGCTTCCAGGCGGGACTCTTCCCTGACGGTTACGGTGATATTGCGTCTAACTTAATCGCTGGTAATGGTTACCGAATGTATGATGATACAAGCCTTACTATGCTTAGATCCCCTGGTTTTGTTCTAGTTCTCGCAAGCCTATTCTTGGTTTTTGGCAAGAGTCTTTTTGCTGTGCAAGTTATGCAATTATTAATGTCTCTGGCAACTGCCGCGATCATTTATTTTCTCGCTAACCGACTTTTCAAAACACAGTCAATTTCCGTTGTTGCGTTATTGATATTCCTGTTCCATCCTGGGGTGTTAATAGCCGAAACGCGAGGAGGTATTGAAAGCACGCTTATGCTCTGTTTTACGGGGTGTATTGCATTATCGTACCTGGTGCTAGATCACCCTAAATGGCGAAACTTTATTTACTTTGGAATCGCCTTCGGATTAACGATGTTAGTCAAAAGCTCTGTCGCAATTTACTTTCCAGCTCTGGTGGTAATTGCTTTGTGGTGGAAGCCAAAGGGCTTGTCTGTTAGTACTTTACTGAGCCGATTCGCAGCCGCTGGACTAATCTCTCTAATAATAATGTCGCCGTGGATTATTAGAAATTACAATATTTCTGGTCAATTTGTACCCACAATGACCGTAGGTGGTCTTGCTTTATTTCAAGGGGCCTACTTAGTAAAAAATGCCGAAAGCGAAAAGGACAGCTATGTTTTGCTAAATGAGGCTGCAGACAAGCAAATTAAAATAGCCCATGAGATGAACCTAAAAATACATGAGGATTTTTTTCCTCAGTTTTATTCGCCTAACGATGAAATCAACTATTACAATCAACTTGGACGTCTTGCGATAAACGATTATCGTGAGTCACCATGGTTGTTGTTCAAAGCAATCGAGCACAATAGTTGGGCGTTTTGGTTTCAAGGACGCACGGAGCGAGCTACGATGCTTAATATTATTCTTACGGCCCCCATCCTTATCCTTATGATTTGGGGTAGTGTACTGGCGCTTAAAGTTACCCGTGACACATGGCTTCTATTGGTAGCACTTTTTGCTTTTATAGTACCTCATCTATTGATCTTATCTATGGCCCGTTATCATATAATTCTCGTCCCATTAATTTCGGTACTAGTCGCAGTCTCAGTAATTCATTACTGGCAGCTACTTAAAACGAGACATCTGAAACCTAAGGGACTGTCGTTATAGCGATTTCATAAGCTGGTAATAAAATGTCCGTAGCATCTCCACAACAAAAAATTACTCTCTATTGAAGCTGATGCCCAAGTGGAAAATCATTGTTAGCAGAAGCGGTGGCTAAGAAAATCAAAGCGTCAGCAACTAAACATATTGCGTTAACAAAAAACAATGGGGTATGCTCGACACAAAAAAAAATACTCTAGCCGATTGATTTAACGGCAATGAATTCATATTTTGTTAATAGTCTTCCAAAAAAAATTTCGTAACGCGCACATTCCATTATCTCGCTCGTTCCAAATTTTTTGACACTACATTCAAAAATGGGGCATTTATGCAACAAAAAACAACAAGTAGCCGCCCCAAATAAATACAATATCCTATGTAACCAAATTAGATTAAAAACATGCTTGCTCATTATTAACTCTACTGTCATTCAGTTAAATATCTAAACACAAATCCTGCCCTCATTAAGCTGCATAAAAAATGAATTCTCCTGACAAAGCCAACTCACTCATTGATTTGAGAAAACCAACCATCATCTTATCTGCCTGGATTTTTGCTCTACTATTGCTTGGCTTAACATTTAAAAGCGTTTTGGAGGAAATGGTCGGTATATGGATAAGCGTAGAGGAATATAGCCACGGTTTTTTTATACCCGTAATCAGCGTTTATTTTTTATGGCTTCGGAGGAAAGAGCTAAAGTTTGTTGATAATTTTAAAGACTCCTTGCCCGGACTTCTGATCGCAGTCTTCGGTTTACTCTTGCTTCTTATGGGCACATTGGCAACCGCCAGAGTAGTTGAACTATATTCATTTATAGTAACGTTAACAGGGGTGTTTGCTATTGCATTCGGCACACAAGGGTTACGTGTCGGCGCAATACCGTTGCTGTTTCTAATTTTTATGGTACCAATTCCTGCGGTTATTCTGAACAACCTGTCTTCAAAATTGCAGTTGATTTCGTCATGGCTAGGAGTTGAGTTTATTCGTGCCTGCGACATCATGGTTCATCTTGATGGCAATGTAATTGATCTGGGTATTTATAAATTACAAGTGGTTGATGCTTGCAGTGGGCTCCGTTACCTATTTCCCTTGGCAAGTCTTTCTTTTTTGTGCGCTTATTTGTTTAAAGGGCCTTTTTGGCAAAAAGTACTGATTTTTCTTTCATCCGCTCCATTAACCATTTTTATGAACAGTTTTCGCATTGGTGTCATCGGCATTCTAGTGGATAACTGGGGAACAGAAATGGCAGAAGGCTTTCTGCATGATTTTGAAGGTTGGATTATCTTTTTGTTTTGTATGGCTTTACTGTTTGTTGAAATGTGGCTTTTTTCAAGACTCAGCGGGAAAAAACTACCATTCAATGAATTAGTTCTAATTCCAAGCGAGTGGTCAGACAACACCGAACAGAAAGAACTTGAAATTAAATTTAATAAAACAATATTTGTGTTGCTATTGTTACTATTCACAACCGCAATCACATCTAATTACATTAAGGGACGCGAAGAAATTATCCCTTCACGCCAAGCTTTTCTTAACTTCCCATTGCAACTGGGGCCATGGCAAGGACGTAATGACTACCTTAGCCAATTCTATCTCGATCAACTAAAGCTAACAGACTATGTAATTATTAACTATGCTGCCCCAGAATCAGCCAGCAGCGTCAATTTTTATAGCGCTTATTATCAATCTCAACGCCAAGGAGCTTCGATACATTCCCCTAAAGCATGCATGCCTGGCGATGGTTGGAAAATCGCCCAATTTGGACAACAAAGCTTTCCTGATATAACCGTTGACGGTAATGCGCTTGAATTTAATCGTGCTGTTATTGAAAAAGGTGACAGTAAACAGTTGGTTTACTACTGGTTTCAACATCATGGCCGCACGATAACCAATGAGTATTTAGAGAAATGGTATTTGTTTTACGACGCCATAACTATGAATCGCAGTGATGGCGCCTTGGTAAGGCTAGTTACCAACGTTGGAACAACAGAAAATATTGAAGTTGCGGATCAGCGTCTGAAATCTTTTATTAAGCAACTAATGCCTCAATTACCAATTTATATACCCGGTAAATCAGTTACTGAATAAATTTTGTGCAGAGGTTTAACACCCCGGGCGAATTCAAAACCCAACCGCAACAGTTAATGCTTAGTAGCTTTTTGCCAGTTCTATATTGAGCTACCGGTGATCTAAACCCAAGTGATTTTCTTGGTCGAGTATTCAAATAGTTACTCCTATGAATAAATCGACAGGCCTGAATCCTTCTACAAATACTGACCAACAAACCGTTGGTGTTCTCATTGAGTCCGCGCTGCCAGGGGCGGTGTGGGTCGTAAAAATAAACCCCACGCCCGTGCGTTCTGTCAGTTAAGCGTGCTTGCTCATCTCTCGACTTTGGTCGCAGGTGAATGCTCTGCATGTCGGCTATGTACTCATGACTATTGGGTGCGCGGGTCTTGGCGCGGCGTTTGCCCCGGCTCCATCGTAAGCAGGCAATCAATTCACGGCGCAGCTTACCGGCTACAGCGAGTGGTATATCGTTTCGTGGCTGACACGCTGTGCTGGTTGATCTGGATACATGTGTTGAGTGCACCTGCTATTTGTTCGGGTAAAGAGGCCCCCCATCGTCCAGACAAATATTTAGCCAGTTTAAGGACCTATTCACATTACAGCTGAATGGCGCTGCCCCAGTTCTTCTGCGCGAGGGATTTTTGTATTAAATGTATCAAAAATCATCGCGCCGCCAACGTCACATCATAATGAGATTGAGCCGCTAATGAAGAGCTAGCCAATACGCTTTGGCAACATAGCGTTAAGGGTGCCTTTATCGTTTCATTTAAGGCAATAGCCGCTTTGCCTAAAATATCGCCTAACGCTTCCACCGGGTAGGGTTCGGCTTTTGGCAATGGTGCCTTGAGTGGCTCAGGTTCATAATTAGCAGGAGGCGGGGTTATTGGGTTTTTAATCAGGGCGCTTAAATCAAGGCTCATAACGACACCTCTATAGTCAGTGCATCGTTAAAATCTTGGCCTGTTACTGGTGGCAATATGTATTTGCCGCCAATGACAGAGGCGGCCGCTTCTGCTGCCTTCTGTCCGACTCCGCTTAAGTCATTGTCGCCAGCAATAACAATAACAATAACAATTTCAGCTTCTGGATATAACACCCTAATCTCTTTGGCGACTGTCTCCAGATTGCCAGCATCTAACGCAACAATTACCGCATAGCCGCTATGCTCGTTAAGGCTTGCATCTGTGGCGAAACCCTCACAGATTAAAAGCTTATCGCCATAGACATAGTTACCAATAACAGAAAAGCAGGCTTTCTTTTTACCGCCAGACAAAAATCGCTTAGTGCCATCTTTGGCGATAATTTGGATATTAACCAATTCTTGTTTGGCGTTATAGATGGGAATGATTAGCCCCTGATCACAGCCAAGCTGTCTTGCGCCACGGGGCTTGATATGCTTGGCGACAAGGTAGGGATGGTCGGCATCTGCTGGCGTTACTGCTTGATGCTTGGCATCTTCTTTGGCTTGGCGTTGCCTATCATCTTCCAATCGCTTTTTGGCGTTCTGTTGACGCTTATATTCGCTTAATGGAATAAAGCCGCCGGAAGCCTTTCATGTGGTTTTAATACCTTGTTTGAAGTCCTCAAAATAGCCCGCTGGCCTGCCGTCCAGGTGTAAGCAATAGGCGCCGTTCGTCTTGCCATCAATCTTGAACCGGTGAAGTGTTCTATCGGCAATGATGTTTTCAGGTGCCGCGCCAATAGCTTCAATCATTGCAATCCTGAATTGATTGATAACGTCGCTAGGGTTAAAATAATCATGCTTGTTGCGTATCTGCTGCCACGGTTCGCCGCCGTGGCGGTGCCTAATCTGTCCATGATTTAAGCCCCCATCGTTTCGATTAGCGCCTTAATATCAGACACTTTCCATGCGGTTGTTCTTTCTCCAAGCTTTACAGGTTTTGGAAACTTTCCAGACTTAACGCCATTTAAAAACGTTGTTCTACATACGGGATTAGTGGCGGGATATTGGTTTTCTTATTGCCGACAATTTGCCAGATTCTTACAAAGCCGGTTTCGGGTAGTTGGTTGGAAGTTTTAACCATGTTATTGCACTCCTATTGTGCTTGCTGAACATGGCTATACTTTGACGCAATCTAAATTTCGAAAGTCTGCAATATTTCAGCTTTAATTCCTATGAATTTAGAAACTAAAAATCGCTTTTTAATCAATTGGTTACTCTTCAGTTGCCGCTTTCTTGTTTTTATTTCGCGCTTTGCTTAACAGTACCTCAAATTTATTTAAGTCTCTTTTCGCCCTCCACTCAGACGGGTGCCGCGCTTAAGTAAAAGACCTATCAAGACGGCTTTATCGGTCTTAAAATCACCACTCTCTCTGAGTGTGTCCACATACTCGATCAATAGTTTTTGCGTTTCTTCTAAGAATACCGGCGGCCTGCCGATTTTCTTTGTTACGTTATCGACCTCTGTTTTTGACTTAGGTTTACGGCCTCGTTTTTTGGGCTTGAACTTATGCTCCTGGACAGCTCTTATTAGACATTGTTGATTAAGTTCTTGCCTAAGACTGTCATTTTGTGTCTGTAACGACTCGCAAACACGAAGAACTTTGTCAATAAGCGTTGGTTGCTCTACATGTACACCTTGAGGCAATTCAGCCGATATAGATACAGGCCCAAGTAAACCAAGCCCCGGTTTATTTTCAATGCTCATCAACACCTCTTTAAAGTGAAAAGTTCATTAAGAAGGAATAACCGGAAACGGGTAACGACTCCCGCTTGTTGCTCCGTCGAGCTATCCGGTTAAATTTGATTGTATCAGTTAGCAGCTTTTTTAAACGGTATCACCTGAGCGCCAGCTTTTAGTCCTTCTAAATAATCACTCCATTGCCGCATCATCTTATGACGTGCTGGTAAGTGTGCAGTCCTGTTATAAGCGCGTCCGTTGGGGTCTTTAACGGCGTGGGCTAATTGATGTTCTATAAAATCAACCCTGAACTTCAGCACTTCATCAAGGATAGTTCTCGCCAAGCTCTAAAGCCGTGTGCTGTCATCACGTCCTTACCGTATCCAAGTCGTTTTAGGCAGCATTAAGGGTATTTTCGCTCATACATCTATCGCCGCGTGGTGTTCGTTCTGACGAGAATATAAAACGGCCATGACCTGTAAGCGGGTGTAATTCTTCCAATATGGCAATTGCTTGTTTTGATAGCGGAACAATGTGCTGGCTGTCTGTTTTAGTCACAAGATAACGCCATTCCTTAGCGTCAAAGTCGATATGTTGCCATTCGGCGGCGCGTAATTCACCGGGGCGCACAAATACTAGCGGTGCAAGTTTAATACACAAATTGCAGCTAATGAACCTTGGTAGCTGTCTATTGCTCGCAGTAATTCAGCGACTTGTTTCGGCTCGGTAATCGCGGCAAAGTGTTCGCCTTTGGCTACTGGCAAGGCACCGCGTAAATCTGGCGTTATATCCCGATCAACTCGCCCAGTCTGTACGCCATATTGCCCGCATATTTGAAGTGTTCGGTGCGCTGTCTCGATAGTGCCTCGATCTTCAATACGCCTCAAACAAGCAAGAATATCTTTCGGGAAAATATCGGTTATTGGCTTACTGCCCAACCAAGGGAAAATATTACGCTCCAACATTCGTTTAGAACGATTATTTTTATCATCCCATGCTTCGACCCCATTCACGCGCCACATGCTCAAAGTTGTCGATTATGGTTAGCCCTGACTTAAGACGGTTTTCGTTTTCAGTCGCCAATTTATCATTAGCCTTTTTTTCTTTGCGGGTGTCGCTTGGGTCAATGCCGTTGGCTACTTTGCTTTTAGTCTCGATTGCTTTTCGCCTTGCGTCTGTTAGCGTTGTTTTTGGATAAACACCAAGTGATAAAGTTTTGCGCTTACCGGCAAACGAATAATCGAATCGCCACCACTTAGCCCCGTTGGTTTTGATTAGCAGATATAAGCCGCCACCATCATTTAGTCGTTTGTCCTTATCTTCTGACTTAGCGCTCTTTATCGTGGGGTCTGACAGTAATTTTTTAGCCATTTGCAGTAACAGTGATTTTTTGCAGTTACTGTAGTAACTTACTGCATAAATTGTCGAATGTTACTGAATCTTACTGCATACGATGGACAATAAAAAACCCGCTAAGCTAGGTAACTGCTGCGGGCTCTATCGAAAGATGCTCTGTAAGATAAGCCACAAAAGGCATTGTCTTTTTATAATCTTCGAGATACCCCCATAAATACCCCCAAAAGATTTATGCTGCCCCTTAAAATTCAGGTTTCCTTTACTCAAAATTAGCTTGTCGCCATTGACGCTCCAAATCTGTGTTCTGAGCACAGATTTACAACTCTATATGGTCTTGGTTCCATAAGTGCGCGGATGATTCAAGATGGCACTTTTCGACACTTTGCCTATTTAATCCTATTTTATTTGATTGCTCATGTCCAAAACGGTCTTTGAAGTCCGTTTTGAGCCTACTTTCCCATTGACCATGAGCCCCCCTCTTTTTTGTCTACTTTCGCCTACTTTAGATTTACCCGCTCATAATTCTACGCGCTACATCAGCGTTAATCATCGCCACCTATGCCCAGGTTCACACAAGCCGAATGTAAGGACTGCCCAGCATCCGATAATAACTCAAGCGCCTTTTTTTCTCGTCGGTCTGTGGGCATCTGATCAAGCCAGCTCAAGAGAACATCTTCGGTTAGGTCATACAGTGCTTTTATTTCTTCGCTGATCATAAGAGTTTGCTTATATGGAAAGAGCGCCCTAGCCAAGCGATTAAGGCGCTATGGTTTGTTATAGATTCAAGTTGATTTGTTGCGCTGGCATTTCGTAAACAGCAAGCAAGCGTTCGCCATACCTAAGCATTAAGCTTTTTCTAGCTTCGTCCAATTCAGTGTTAGGCATGATCACCACCAATTCAGAGTTGGGCTTTTCTTTCACTCGAAAGCAATAAACCCTGATTGCCGCCGTTGCTGCTTGCTCTGCTTCTTTGCGAGACAGACCACCGTCAAATTCCATAATGGCCGCGCGTTCTTCGATCTGTTCTCTAATGTCATTTTGAAGCTCATTAGCTTTAGCGGCATTGGTTCTTGATAGCTGACTAACAAGCGCCGGTTTATTGGTTCGAATCAAGCTCCTTAATCTATCCGTTAAGCGTTCAGCGTTATCAACTTTTAATTGATCCCCTGCCAGTGAAATAATTAATCCAGCCTGTTTAATCTCCTTGAGTGCATCCATTAAAAATACTCCGGTTCATTTAAAACAGGTGTATTTGTTACAGATAAGAAAACTCCAACACTATCAACACTATCAAGGGCTCCAGCCAACACCGCTTCAACATCAATAAACCTTTCTTCGTCACCAAGTAATTTTTCAGTAACAGGGGTTTTATAGTTGTCGTGGTCATCCTGCCTAATAACCAGACCTTTAATAGACTTGCCTTTTTTGTCTCTATGTCGCTCGGTAACGTCAATTTTGAGTTGCTGGCATACATCAAGAATATTGGCTGTGAATCGTTGTAGCCCTACCGGATGAACGGCGTTCTCATCACACCAATTCTCATAGTTTGAATACAGCCATTCGCGGCGGGCCTTGTTAATATCGTCGACGTTGTATTTCTTTTTTACGCTGCAACCAATATAAGAAACCGCATCTACTTTTAAGATGGTGTTATCGTCAAGCCATGCCGCAAGCTTGTTGGTATCAATCAAATGTTCTCGTTGCGCTTGGGTCATTTGTCCGTTGATACCACCAATAACTGCCTTCACTTCGTTATCAGTCATCGCTAGCACCCAGTTTAAGAGCGCCGGTAATTCTTTGTGCATTGCCGCTTCAATACCGCCGATTGCCGCCCATTTCTGCTTGTCCTCATCGGTTACCTTACGATTAAACTTAACAACCACCGGCTGAAGCCGGTGGGTTCGAGTAACGGACTGAAAGTCCGGATACGCGTCGACTAAACGACGCGTCTTAGTCAGGCTCCATTTGAAAATTATCTTCAACATTCGGTTCAAAA
>Ga0208751_100443_pt1 | contig 11756 bp, 8 predicted proteins | sample LakWasMet22_HOW5_2_FD_183868 | JGI IMG/M metagenome (GOLD analysis project Ga0208751, IMG submission 183868) | Freshwater sediment methanotrophic microbial communities from Lake Washington under simulated oxygen tension - Sediment Metagenome... | ecosystem: Environmental > Aquatic > Freshwater >... | reverse complement strand
TATCTTTAACACCATAAGCAAATTACATGCCTACTATCTATCTACATGATTTTAATAATTAAAATATTTTATTTAGCATTAGTACTGCAATATTTGCAGGGATGTAAATTATTACTAGTTTTAAATCATGCAAATTTTGCAGTTTTAATTCACAAAATTCAGGTTTTGATTTTTCCAAACTTTAAGAAAATACTCGGTAATAAAATAAGGTTAAGTAATGTTGAAGTAAGCAATCCAGTCACCACCACCACTGCTAACGGATATTCAATTTCATAGCCAGAAATCGGCCCTTTAAAAATGATAGGAAGTAAAGCAAGCGAGGTGGCAAGTGCCGTCATTAGTATTGGAACTAAACGCTCTTGTGAGCCACGCTTAACAACGTCCAATCCAAACTGATAGCCCTCACTTGCAATTAAGTGCCTGTAGTGGCTAATTAACAAAATACCGTTTCTGGATGCAATGCCTAATACAGCAATAAATCCGACCATAGAGCCAAGAGAAATAATTCCGCCAGATAAAAACACCCCAATAACACCACCCATGAGTGCAAACGGTAATGACGCCAAAAAGATAAGCGTATGTTGATGAGATTTGAAATCTATATACACTATCAAGATAATTGCAAATATCATCAATAATGTGAGGCCAAGCAGTTTCTGAGTGGCTGCTTTCTGGGCACTATACTCACCTAAAAACTGTGGGTAATACCCAGCAGGTAAAGTCATTGCAGATACTTTGCTTTCGACTTCCGATGCCACAGATCCTAAGTCACGATTTTTGGCATTTGCAACAATATCGATTCGTCTTGATACTGCCTCGCGTTTTATCTCATTAGGCATACCAATAAAGTAAACATCTGCTACATCCTTTATTCTCAGCTGTGGCCCAAATGCCGAATCTATTGGTAACTCTTGTATTGCACGTAAGTCTGATTTACTTTCAGGAGCACCGATGACCACTACATCTACTTTTTGCTGTGCTTCATATACTTCACCAACCTTTGTACCTTTCAGTACCATGCTTGTCACTTTACGAATGTCATTGGTGTTGATGCCGTAATGTTTTGCAGCGTCTTGTTTTAGGCGAATCTCAATTTGAGGGATTAGTACTTGTGGCTCTACTTTTAAATCCGCAATACCGTCCACAGTTTGCATGGTTTGTTTAATGAGTTCTGCACGCTCGCGCAACACAGCTAAATCTGGACCAAATAAACGCACTACTATGCTAGAGCTTGTGCCAGAGAGTACCTCTTTGCTACGTTCTTTTAAGTAGGTTTGCACATCGGTAAAAATACCTGAGTAGCCATGCATGGTTTTTTGAATGGCAGAGACTGTTTCTTCGTAATTTATATCAGGATCTATGCTCACCCATAGCTCAGTAAAATTAGGCCCAACTACTTCATCAGCCACTTCTGCACGACCGATATGTGCTCCAAAGTTTCTTACCCCTGGAATCGCTAGTAAGTCATGACTTGCCAACATACTGATTTTTTTCATTTGTTGAATTGATGCACCTGGACGCTCAAGAAAGTGCATCAAAAAATCCGTCTCTTTAAATTCTGGTAAAAATTCTGAACCTAAATAAAATGAGCCTACACCTGTCGCAGTAAATGCAATCGCCGCTGCTACAAAAATCTTTTTGGGTCTAGCTAAAATGGTGTCTAGTAACCTAGAGTATTTACTCTGTAACCAGTTGACGATAGCAATATCGTCTTCTTCATGTTCTACATCTAACAACATAAAAGATATCGCAGGTGTTACAACAAGTGCAACAATCAAAGAAGCCAAGATGGCTAACAAATAAGCCATGGCTAGAGGTTGAAAGAAAGCACCTGCAATACCGTCTAAAAAGAATACTGGCAGGAAAACCACCATCACAATCATGGTGGCATAGACCACTGCACTCCGGACTTCTAACGACGCATTTACGATGACGTTAAGTTTCGATTTTGGAACGTCTAATAGTTGGTTTAATTTCAATCGCCGTATGATGTTTTCTACATCAATAATTGCATCATCCACGACTTCGCCCAATGCGATCACTAGACCCGCAATAACCATGGTATTCATACCGACATTAAGTGCAGTAAGCACTAATACAGCGCTAAGTAATGAAAGAGGAATCGCACATATACTAATCAATGCTGCACGTTTGTTGCGCAAAAATACCATGAGAATGAGCGCAACCAAAAGCGCACCAAGCACTAATGCATTTTGCAAGTTATCAATCGCACGCTCAATAAATGTGGCTGGCCTAAATATGGTGGAATCAATCTCTAACTCTTTAATCGCAGGTTTGAGTTCTGCAAGGGCTGCCTCAACATTCTTGGTGACCTGAATCGTATTAGCGTTGGGGTGCTTTTCTACAATCAGTAACAAACCATCTCCGTGGTTGATGACAGCATCCCCAATGGCCGGCGGTTCTCCAATCTCAATATCCGCAATATCTCCTAAACGAATAGGTGCTCCGTTTTTAAAGTCCACAACTGTATTTGCTAACTCTTCAGGCTTGGTAGTTAAGTTTTTATAACGTACAGCAATCCGTTGATTGGGTGAATCAACAAATCCACCAGACTCAATACTGGCTGCATCGCTAGAAGCTAGCATGACTTGTTGTAGGGTGATGCCAGAAGCACGTAACCGATCTGGGTCTATCACAATCTGTAACTGCTTATCGCGTTGTCCCCAAACCGCAACGTTTGCCACCCCAGGTATAGACATTAGGCGTGGACGTATTGTCCACATGGTCAATGTGCTGATATCCATTTGGGAGAGTGTTTTGGAAGAAACACCAACTTTAAGTACACGTGATAACGATGACAATGGAGGCATCATCACTGGAGGCTTAGCGACAACTGGCAAGCGGCCAGCCACTAAACCTAGGCGCTCTTGCACATACTGCCTTGCTTGAAAAAGATCAGTTCCTTCCTCAAACAACAGAACAACTGAAGATAACCCTAACACTGACTTTGAACGTAAGGTTTTAAGTTGAGGTGTACCATTAAGCGCCTGCTCAAGAGGCATGCTAATCAGGTGCTCAGTCTCCTCTGTAGAAAGTCCTGGTGCTTCTGTTTGGATTTCAACCTTAATAGGTGCAAATTCAGGAAATACATCCAGGGGCGCCTGCTTGATGGTATTGAAACCAAATAATATGAGCGTTAACGAGATGATCATGACGACCATGCGGCCTTTTACAGCAGAATAAATGATTTTTTTTAACATATAGTGACCTATGTGGTTTAGTGAGCGAAGCCAGTTTCAACGCCGAATAGCTCTAATGCGCCATTCACTACAACCATTGAACCTTCAGGAGGCCCTTCACTAATAATTGCTTGATGACCACTTACATAATCTAAAAATATTCTTTTACGCTCATATGTATATTTAGACTTCTGTGTGTAAACCCAACTTCCTCCATAAATATCAAATACAACTGCTGACCATGGAAGTGTTAAAGCATGAGTGGATTGGTTCTGTGTATTAAGCGTGACAGTTACACGCTGCATAGGACTTAACGCTAAGTGGTCATTTTGTATGGCGTAATACAGATGCGTGGTGCTCGTAAGTGGATCGGCTGTAGGCGGCGCATTAATGGGTTTTGCAACAAGACTGGAAATGCTGGGACTGGTTGAAGATGGCTGGATTTTGGCATCAGCCTGTTGATCTATGCTTTCTAAATCACCCGTTGGAATTGGCACGCGTACCCATAATGAATTGAGAGATGAAATCTCCATAATGGGGTTACCAGCAGGCACCAGTTGATCGCTCACTGCAAATATATTGCTGACAATGCCTGCTTGGGGTGATTTGATATCAATGGGTTCAATCGTACCTAGATTGACCATTTGATGTAGTGCATTTCTTTTGACATGTGCAGCTTCTAAGTTCTTAAGTGCAATTTCATGTGCCGCATTGGCTTCATCGACATTACGTTGACTGCCAACTAAGTCTTGTAACAATTTCTCTGCACGATTTAGCGCGATTTCTGTTGCATTCACTTGCGACTTTGCAACGTTTACAAAGCTTTCAGCATCAGCAAGTGCATTAACCAAATTAGCACGTGCATCTGCAGTAATTATCGGTTGAATACGATAGAGTAATTGTCCCGATTTTATTTGCGCACCTGGTTTTAAGGGTGTTTTATCAACAGACATTAACTTACCAGAGATAGGTGCTGAAACGCTTACCATGCTGCCAGGTGGCGCCACAATTTCGCTGCCATATGTTTTATTTGCAACTAGTTGTTCACGCTTTATCATTGCTGTTTCTATGCCAAGTTTGCGATATGCATCATCGTTGAGATAGACAGTATTTAATGAACTCTCTGCTACAACAGTCTGTGCAGGTTGATGTTGCGCTTTAACCTCTTTACTAGGGCCTGGTATCAAAATGATAGAACCTAATAAAATAGTGATTGAGACTAAAGCTATCGCAATCCACATTTTTTTCTGTGTCATGGTCAACATCAATAGAAATTGTTTTACATTCAGCATGTTCATTTGTCTTTTATCCATTATTTAGCAACACTTATATTGCTGCTGTTTCGCATTAATTCCGCATACTTAGCAATGAGGTCTGCCTTTAGTTTTACTTCTCTCATTTGTGTATCTATAAATTGACGATTTGCCTCAAGCGTTTGCAAGTAAGCAATATCTCCTTTTTGATAAGCATGCTCTGTGAGTTGAATCATTTGCTTCATGGAAGGTATGAGTGAGTCTTGCAAGACATTCCAGTCATGGCAAGATTGTTGATATTGAAGATGAGCGGTTCTTATTTCTAAAACAGCTTGTTGCTTCAGTGATTCTAGATTCAATTCTGCTTTTTCCACATCGGCTTCTGCTCTGCTGATAGCGCCTTGATTCTGATTAACAATAGGAATTGTGGAGCGGATTGCTGGGCCTAGCGTGTGTCCAGTCACCTGACCACTAGTGGCATCGGCAGTACCAGTAAACCTCAACCAACTAAGCTTTGATAATTTAGCCTTCTCTTTTGTAGCATTGATTGAATATTGCGCAGCCAGAACATCTGGGCGATGAGTTAAAGATTGTGCGAGTAAGCTGTCAACATCATTTATATGGCAAGCAGGGGTAAGATTAGGTGACAACACTACATATGGATATTTTTGTCCAATACCCAGCAAATAGAGAAGACCTTGCATCTTAATGTTTACATCATATTGCGCAAGTTCCAAGTCACGTTTTGCAATAGCCGCATCATTTTGGGCAAGTAAAATATCATTACCATTGATATCGCCAGCTTCAAGACGCTTCCGTGATAGTGTGTAAATAGTATTGCGTAAATGGTAGGATACTTCCGTTACCTTCAATTGCTCTTGTGCTAACACTGCTTGTGCATAAGCAATCCGTACATCTTTAATAAGATTGAGCCCCGACTGTGTTAGGCGATAGGCTACAGCATCGGCTTCATGCTTCATTGTGCGTAATCTAATTGGCCTTAACCAAAGCGCCTCGATTGGTAGATCAATCGCATAACGGTAAGGTTTATTTGCTACACCAAATGCAAAGAGTAACTCAGGGTTTGGAAGTAAGCCTGCATTTACTAAATCAGCCTTTGCAAGCTTTAGGTCAATTAGCAAAGACTTAAATGCTGCATTATTATTTAGTGCATATATTACTGCTTCTGATTCACTCAGTATCGTGCTCTCTTTTAGCTTAATTTCTATCTGCTGAACAACATCAGCTTTGTTACTAGATAGTTGCTGATCATAAGCAACCACATTTTGAATGACACTTGCTCTATCTGCCGTATCGGGTATAGATTGACAACCACTACTGAACATAAGAATGGATAGAATAATCAAGTAGCAATAGATTTTATTTATCAAGCCTGAAGGCATAATTAGTCACATACTGAAGAAAAGTTGTGAGCACTGTAATGACTTAAACTTAATGGAAACTTAACAGTTGAATCCAATCTTTTAAGTTTCCATTAAGAAATACGTGGCAACATGAATTCATGTAATTGGAGGCTAAGTAGCTTTTGCCAATTAGAATTAAGGAATAGATTGTGCGGATATTACTAATTGAAGATGATGAAATGATTGGCCAAAGCCTTCAAAAGGCCTTGAAGAGCCATGCCGTAAACTGGGTAAAAGATACTTTTGCTGGTGAGCACACTTTAAACCTTGAGACATATGACTTGATTTTGTTAGATCTTGGCCTACCCAAGCGATCAGGACTTGAATACTTGATTCAATTACGTGAGAAAGGTATGTCAACACCTGTGTTAATTATTACTGCACGCGATAGCATTGAAGACCGTGTGAAAGGTCTAGATTGCGGTGCAGATGATTATCTGCTTAAGCCATTTGCTATAGAGGAGTTGGAGGCAAGGATTCGTGTGCTAACTAGACGAAAGCAGGATCGCACTGACCCTATCATTAGTTACGGTGATGCAAGTTTAAACCCAGCCACTTTTACATTGAGTTATCAAGGTAAAACTGAAAGGCTGTCAGTCAAAGCATTTAATATTATGCAAACGCTACTAGAAAACCCTGGTGTGATTTACTCCAGAGGTCAATTAGAGGAGAAAATATATGGTTGGAATGAAGAGGTTGAAAGCAACGCTGTAGAAGTTCACATTCATACCATCAGGCGAAAGTTTGGTGCGAACATTATTCTCAACGTGAGAGGTGTTGGTTATACCTTTCCGAAAGCGAGAGCCAATATATGAATCATTCTATTAAACGATTTTTGCTAATTTACATCACGCTAGCGATCTTACTGATATATTGCCTAATCAGTTTAGCTTCATATTGGGTAAGTAAAGAAGAGTTAGATGAACTATATGATGCAAACCTGGAACAGGTAGGTAGTGCAATTGCTGCACAACACCTTGCGATTCATGATGTGACACATCTGTACAGTAATACTCAAGTGGGTAAAGGCTCGACAATACAAGGTGAGGAAGAGTTTTACGTGCGTGTGTTGGCTAAAGATGGAACGGTACTCTATGTGTCGCATCCCGATATTAAAGTGCCACTTCCCTCAACATTAGGCTTTTCCACACAAAAATATCTGAATAAACAATGGCGATTTTTTGCAATTAAGGTTAATCAAGAAACCATCCAAGTGGCACAGTCTCTTCGATTAAGAAAAAATACAATTAAAGAGACTGCTATTAGTTTAATGGCTTCTCAGTTGTTGTTTATTCCATTTTTAGTGCTATTGATATTTTTAGCAATCAGAAAAGCGCTTTCCCCACTATCTATATTGTCAGATGAAATTCAACACCGGCATAGCACCGATCTGAAACCTTTTCCAGATCATCAGTTGCCAGTTGAAATTAAGCCTTTAGTACAATCTCTTAACATTTTTATGGGGAAATTGTCTGACATGGTGGGAGTGCTGAAAAGATTTACATCAGATGCAGCGCATGAGTTGAGAACACCAATCACAGCACTTAAATTACAACTTTCTTTGCTTGAACAAGCTAAAACAAAGGATGAACAAGAACTAGCAATTCAAAGTTTAAAAATAGGTGTTGGTAGGACGGAGCAGCTAATTAGTCAATTATTAACTTTGGCGCGTATTGAGCCAAATAATCGATTAAGAGAAATTAAGCGGCTCAATCTACTTCAGTTAGTCAAAGAATCCATCGAAGAGTTATTACCCTTAGCTCATCAAAAGGGTATTGACTTGGGATTAACAAATGGAGAGGTTGCCATGATAGATGGAGTTCAACACGAAATTAAAGTACTAATTAACAATGTTCTAGATAATGCAATTCGCTACACACCTAATTACGGGAGTGTGAATATTTCTTTGTCTAACGACTCTGAACACGCTATTTTAGAAGTTAATGACACTGGACCCGGTATTGCAATAGATGATTTTGAACGAGTGTTTGAAAGGTTTTACAGAGGGGAAAACAAAGACACTTGCGGATCAGGCTTGGGCCTTTCTATTGTGAGAGAAATTGCCTTACAGCATGGTGCAATAATTAAGTTGTCTAACCTCAATCATGGCTTATCATTTAAAGTTACTTTTGTTAGATAAATAGATTATCTTAATGACAGCTTTGTTCCGCTTAGATGTCATGAATTAAATTATGAGGGACGAAAGTTGGTTGATTAGTCATCAGATCAATAAATACGCAAATCATACTTTCACATAGTGATTAACTTGTAGTAAATAAGTGTAAATTTTTCAACCCATACTTTGGATATGCTATAAGTATTACGTCTCGCATGCTTAGCATTATATAAAGCTACATCTCCCTAATTATTATTGTTCAGATAGCTTTATTTAAGTCTTTTAAAATAATTCCAGATTATTCATTTGACTTGAATACTCAAGCTATTCAATATCAGTTATATTGTAATTAATGTAAGGATCGCTGAAGGAATGCTTGTTCTATTGGTTATTTAGCCGTTTGAAAATGGTCAGCAAGGTAAGTTAGTTGGTTTCCTGTCATCCAATGTCAATAAGCCGGCGGTTAGTTAGTAAGTGAATCAGTTTTAAACCTTATTTTTATATATTAATTTCTGGTGAGATACATATGATTAAGACGCTAATCAACGGTTTAACAGGTAAAACTGCAGATGCTCTCAAAGCAGAGCAATCAGTCACTAAACAGCTCGTTAAAGATAGTGACGAAAAAGATAAATTGATTGCTGCATTGCAATCAAAAGAGGCAACTTTAGCCACCATTAAAAGCGCCCTTGATGCCTCTTCGGCGGCCATCATGATGGTGAATCGTGATTTCATCGTGACCTATGTAAACGAAGCGAGTTTGACTTTGTTTAACTCAAATAAGATTGAGTTTCAAAAAGTATTTCCTACGTTTGATCCATCCAAAATTATTGGCACTTGTATCGATGTTTTCCATAAACATCCACAACATCAACGTCAGTTGTTGGCAACACCTGATCGCTTACCATTTAGTACTGAAATCAAAGTAGGCCCTCTAACCATCTCTCTTTATGTCACGGCAACATATGATGTACTAGGTAATTATATTGGGAATGTCTTGGAGTGGCGTGATATTTCAGCGCGTAAAAAGCGAGAGATAGAAGATTATGATAGCCGTTGTCAGAATGAAGCGATTTCAAGATTTCAGGGTTCATTGGAAATGGATCTTGATGGCAATATCATTGACGCTAACGACACCTACTTACAAATGATGGGTTATAGCCTACAGGAGTTGATGGGTAAACATGTCTCCATTATTGTCGACCCTGTTTACGCAAAAAGTGCAGAGTATATCGCTAGTTGGCAAAAGCTTGTGGCTGGTGAATATATCAGTGGCAAGTTCAAACGTATTGGCAAAAATGGTAAGGAAGTCTGGATACATGCCTACCTCAGTCCAATTAAAAATCCTGATGGTAAAGTCGCTAAGATAGTCAGTTATGCTATCGATATTACTGAGCAAAGTATGCGTGATGCTGACAATGCTGGTCAGTTGAGCTCGATTGATCGAGCTTATGGTGTCGTGGAGTTCACCATGGATAGCAAAGTGACGAGAATGAACGACAACTTTCTGAATATGGTGGGCTATTCAGAGCAGGAAGTATTAGGTCAAAGTCATAGCAGGCTTGTTGAATCTGCATATGCTAACAGCCAGGAATATAAAGCATTTTGGGATGATTTGAGAAAAGGTGAATTTCAAGCTGGCATCTTCAAGCGCATAGGTAAAGGCGGCAAAGAGGTTTGGATGCAAGCTTCTTATAACCCTATAGCTGATCAGCAAGGTCGTTTTGTAAAAGTCGTTAAGTTTGCGATTGATGTCACTCAACAACATATTGCAGAACATGCGCTAGCTCATGCTGTCGTAGAAACCCAAGAAATTATTGAGCACGCTAAATCTGGTGATTTAAGTAGCCGTGTGCCACTAGATGGAAAAGATGGCGCTATTGCTAACCTCTGTGATGGTGTTAACGCGCTGATGGATAAAATGACTGAGATCATTATCCAAGTGAAAGAGGCTGGCGAAACGATTAATACCGCTGCAGGAGAAATTTCATCTGGTAACGTTGACCTCTCTAGCCGCACTGAACAGCAAGCTTCAAGTCTTGAAGAAACTGCAGCCAGCATGGAAGAGCTTGCAAGTACAGTGAAACAAAATGCTGAGAATGCTAAGCAAGCTAATCAATTAGCAAGTGTTGCCTCTAGTGTCGCCACTAAAGGTGGTGATGTTGTCGGTCAGGTAGTCACAACGATGAGTGATATCAATGCCAGTGCCAAGAAGATTGAAGACATCATTTCAGTCATTGACGGTATTGCTTTCCAAACCAACATCCTTGCATTAAATGCTGCAGTAGAGGCAGCTAGGGCTGGCGAGCAAGGCAGAGGCTTTGCTGTGGTAGCTGGCGAAGTACGTAACCTTGCTCAACGATCAGCGACAGCTGCAAAAGAAATTAAGGAGCTGATTAGTGAGTCAGTAAGTAAAACTGCGCAAGGCACCACTCAAGTAGAAGCTGCAGGTAAAACCATGGCAGAAATTGTCAGTTCAGTACAACGTGTATCTGACATTATGTCTGAGATTGCAGCAGCCTCGATAGAGCAAAGCCAAGGTATTGATCAAGTCAATAATGCAATCACCAGTATGGATGAAGTAACGCAGCAGAATGCAGCCCTCGTCGAAGAGGCCGCTGCCGCTGCAGAGTCTCTTGTAGATCAAGCAGTCGGCTTAATGGAAACGGTGGGGTCATTCAAATTAAGTAATCAACAATCACTAAAGTCCTATGGGGTTAGTCCTCAATTAAGCATCGTAAAAAGAACCACTCACACACCTTTAAAAGCTGATAGATCAGTATCAAAAGCTCGACCTTTGATACCCACTGTAAAAGGCACTTTAGATGATGATTGGGAAGCGTTTTAGTCGCTTATACTTTAAAGCGTTGTCGTTAATTGTAATAAAAACTACTCATGTGTGAATGGCTACTGATTTTCCAGTTTGAGTGTATAGCCTGAATAGTACCTTAATACCTTAACTGAAGACTTTAAGATCAATAAAGACGAGCTCTCGCCTTATATTGATCTTAATAGTTTTCAACTATTACTCTGAAATTTTCTTTAAGTTATCTAGTCCGCCACGATAAACGCTAGTGATAACTTTGACTGCCGTAGCATCATCTTGACCTTCAGCTGGAGTCGCAGATGTATCCTTGCGCTTGAATGTGCCATCCCAAACTACTATTGATTTATTTTTGCCTACTTGCTTGACCGTCACTGATGAAACATAGCTTGTTACAGGAAGAACACCTTCAATAATTGAGTATTTGAAAGTTTTGGCTTTAGCATTGTATTTAAGTAACTTCTCTTTAATTGTTCCACCATCTTGAAGTGTTAATAGCCGTTCTGCCCCAACTTTATTGTTCTCACCTGTCACAATTTCCGTGGTTTTAACAGCAGGATGCCAAGCCCCTAAATCATTAAAATTACTTACTTTCTCCCAAACTTTTGCAGAAGGGGCGTCAATACTTACTTCTTCATGAACTTTGAGATTTTTTGCTTCATCAGCAAATACATTGAATGTTGTGCTAATGAGCATTGATGCAAGCAATAAACTAAATTTCATATGATATCTCCTAAAGTAATTAAATAAATACCCACAGGTATACTAACCAGTATACTACTAAGTATACAGAACTGTATAAAATTTAATTGAGGCTAAATATATTTAGAATATTAGAGAGAAAATCCAACAATGTTGTTCTAGCGGAAATTAAAGTAGTGGGTATTCAATTTAAATTAATGGGTGATCTTTTAAATAAATCTAGCGATTACAGAATTT
>Ga0208751_100442_pt1 | contig 11757 bp, 10 predicted proteins | sample LakWasMet22_HOW5_2_FD_183868 | JGI IMG/M metagenome (GOLD analysis project Ga0208751, IMG submission 183868) | Freshwater sediment methanotrophic microbial communities from Lake Washington under simulated oxygen tension - Sediment Metagenome... | ecosystem: Environmental > Aquatic > Freshwater >... | reverse complement strand
CCAGAACAGCGGCAATGCGGTCAGCGAGTGGCCATGACCGAGCCCCGGTTTGATCAATTGCATGCGCTGCCGGAAGGCCTGTTGGAGGCCGACACGATCGATCTGCGGCAGATTTTGCCGAAACCCACGCTGATGCATTTGCCGGGCAAACTGGCGGAACCCTTGTTCATCTCGGTACTGCTGCACGGTAATGAACCGACCGGCTTTTTAGCATTGCAGCAACTGCTCAAAAAATACAGGCAGCGGGAATTGCCGAGATCGCTGTCTTTGTTTTTCGGCAACATCGACGCAGCCGCGCAGAATGTCAGGCGACTGGAGCAGCAGCCCGATTACAACCGGATCTGGCCCGGCACCGAACTGCCTGCCTCACCGGAAACGGAGATGGCCGCCGCGGTCTTCGAAGTCATGCGGGCACGTAAAGTCTTCGCGAGCATCGACGTGCACAACAACACCGGCCTCAACCCGCATTACGCCTGCATCAACCGGCTCGATAACGACTTTATGCAATTGGCGGCCCTGTTCGGCCGCCTGGTCGTTTATTTCAAGCGCCCAACCGGCGTGCAATCGGCCGCCTTCGCCGCGCTATGCCCGTCGGTAACCCTCGAATGCGGACGCCCCGGCCAGCAGCACGGCGTCGATCATGCCTTTGAATTTCTGGACAGTTGCCTGCATCTGTCCCAACTGCCGGAACATCCGGTGCATGCCCGCGACCTCGATCTGTTCCATACGGTCGCGCAGGTCAAGGTCGCCGACGCCGTCTCGTTCAGCTTCACGCGGGCCGATTGCGATTTATTATTGAACGAAGATCTGGAACGGATGAACTTTACCGAAATTGCGCCGGGCACGATCTTGGGCCAAGCCCGCAATGCCGCCCTGTCGCCCTTGCTCGCCCAAGATGAACAGGGCAACGATGTGACCGATCGTTTTTTTGACCTGAAGAGCGGCAATTTGCAGATCACCCGCCAAACGATGCCTTCGATGCTGACATTGGACGAACACGTGATCCGGCAGGATTGCCTGTGCTATCTCATGGAACGACTCCCTCTTCCCGGATATCAGGAATCCCAGCCTGCATGAAGCCAACATTTGAATTGCATCCGCGTTTGGCGGAAGACTGTATCACGCTCGGACGCTTCGGCCTGTGCCGGCTCTTGCTGATGAACGACAGCCACTATCCCTGGTTTATTCTGGTGCCGGAAAACCCCGATTTGACCGAGATTTATCAATTAAGCCCAGACGAGCGGATCCAATTGACCGAAGAGTCGAGTCTACTTGCGGAGGCTCTCGCGGACCTGTACCGGGCCGACAAGATGAATATCGCCGCGATCGGCAACCTGGTGCCGCAACTGCACATCCATCATATCGTCAGATACCAGAATGATGCGGCATGGCCGGCGCCGGTGTGGGGGAAATTTGATCGTATTCCGTATACGGAAGAACGGATCGCCGCGATTAGCGATCAAATTCATGACCGCTTCAAGGGTTTTTTGAGCGAAATATAGGGATCGATCGGGAAGGCCGCCCGGCCCCATCGGTATGCCGATGGGGCCGGGGGTAACAAACGCGTGTTATTGCTTGCCTATCTTCAGCGCCAAGAATACCGGATTGCCGCGGCGTTGAACCAGCAATGCAATCGATTTGCCTTCCGGCAGGTTTTTGACGACCTTGTCAAAATCGGCGACGCTTTTGATCACGCTGCTCTGAATGCGCAGGACCACATCGCCCGGCTGAATACCGGCGTCCTTCGCAGGGCCCTTGCCGACATTTTTGACGAGTACGCCATTCTTCGCAACTTCCAGCATTTCCCGTTGCTCGGCGGTCAATTCGGTCACCGAGATGCCGAGTTTGTTGTCGGGCTTGACTTCGCCCTTGCCGCCGGCATCCGCCAATTTCTCTTCCTGCTCGGGCAACAAGCCGATTTTGATCGGCACGGTCATCGTTTCGCCCTGACGGATCAGCTTGAGTTCCGCTTTGTCATCGATCGGTGTCATGCCGACCATCGGCGGCAATTCGCCCGAGGTTTCGATTACATGGCCATTGAATTCGGTAATGATGTCGCCGATCTGAATCTCGGCTTTTTCGGCCGGGCTTCCAGGCAACACTTTCGCGACCAACGCGCCATGCGGACGCTTCATGCCGAACGATTCGGCCAGTTCGCGGGTCACGTCCTGAATCTGCACACCCAGCCAGCCCCGCGACACCTTGCCCTTGGTTTTAATCTGATCGACCACATTCGTCACGACATCCATCGGAATCGCGAACGACAAGCCCATGAAGCCGCCGGTCCGGCTGTAGATCTGCGAATTGATGCCAACGACTTCACCCTCCATGTTGAACAAGGGGCCGCCGGAATTGCCGGGATTGATCGCGACGTCGGTCTGAATGAACGGCACATAATTGCCGCCGGGCAGACTGCGCCCTTTGGCGCTGACGATGCCGGCTGTTACCGACTGTTCGAAACCGAAAGGCGAGCCGATCGCGAGCACCCATTCGCCGACCTGTAATTTATCCGGCGAACCGATAGTCACGATCGGCAAATCCTTGGCGTCAACTTTCAATAACGCGACATCGGTGCGCGCGTCGGAACCGACTAGCTTGGCGACCAGCTCTCTTCGATCGGTCAGCTTGACGACAATCTCGTCGGCATCCTTCACGACATGGTGATTGGTCAGCACGTAACCGTCCGCCGAGATGATGAATCCCGAACCCAACGACTGCGTATCCCTGGGGACGGAATCACCGCCTGGCGCATTGAAAAAGTGTTTGAAAAACTCCTCCATTTCGGGCGGCAAGTCCTCGGGCAGTTGTTGCTCCTGAGGAGGAAGACTGCTGGTTTCCGGAGGCGCTTTTTGGGTGGTGCTGATATTGACGACCGCCACACCATTTTTTTTGACCATTTCGGTAAAATCAGGCAGCTGCGCGTAAACCTCGTGACCGAACAAAAAGACCAGAAAAACTGACCACCCAAGCCTTTTAAGCATAAAACCTCTAATCCCAAATAATAAAATGATCGCCTACCCGCCATTTTAGCGATGGTCTGTAGGGCCGGAAATACACAGTAAAAAATTTAAAAAATCGGATCACCTTCGGCAATTCCGCAATATTGAATAGAGGGAAGCCTTCAGCGGCCGCCGTTTTTGAGCCCAATGCCTTCGGCAATCGTTTTGACCGTTAACGGCGGCACTTCGCCCATCGCCGTCACCTGATAATCATCGAGATTGCGGCTGTAGAAGTTGACCGCACCGACTGACCTAGGGCCTGATTCGATCTCGGGATTTTTGTTTTCCACATAAACGGAAACCGAAGCCAAACCGTCACTCATCCGCAAGTGTTCGACGGGTAAACGGGAATCATGCATCGTTCTGCGCGCAAAATAGACTTCTTTGAAACCGGCCGGCGGATTCTTCACGGCAAAGCGCAAAGCGCCGGGGACGCTCTCTTTGATCGCTCGGCCGCTCCGATTGGCATCCTCCGGTTTCACCTCGCTAAAAGGCAAGGCTTCCTTGACATGCTGCTCGGTAAAAACGACCTGTTCGAGAAGCGCGCCGCTGAGGTCATACACGGTGATTTTTAACGGCAAAAACTGCAGCTTTTCGACCCAGATCCGCCGCGCGTAGCGGAATTCGTCTTTCGGTTGAATATCGATCACATAGGCCGGAAACATCGCCACATCTTCTTCGCCGGACAGAGCAAAGTCGTAAAGATTGGCCAGTGCGTCAAGATGGCTCGAAAAATTGACCAAAAACGAATGCTCGAAAGGCCTATGGTCGAACACGACGGTTTGCGTGTCATTATAACGACAACTGACCAGGTCGCCATTTCTGACGATTTCCCGCAATGGCGAATTCAATGAGATCAGACGTTCCTGCTCCCTGTCCGGCGCGGACGCATGCGAATATTTCATCGATTCGAGCCTGCCGTTACGGAAAAACACGACGGTGCCCTCGTAATTGAGGGACCTCATGGCCTGAACCATATTCGCCAAAATCTGTTTGGCGGTTAAGTCGCTGTCTTCGGCTGAGACCGGCCCGATTGAGCAGAAAATTATCAGGAAAAAGCGAACAACCAAAATCATTTTTGACTGTAATGCGTAACTTGCGCATAAGGCTGAAAATCAGCCTGGCTATTGGTATAAATGCTGCTGTGCGCCTGCAAATAATCGCTGATTTGTTGATTGACCGGATAGGCATTCCGGGAAGCCTTGACCTCCGCCAATTGCGGGGCGGGTTTGGCCGTCTCTTTGACGGCGGCAATCTGTACCGGGCTGGCAGGTTCAGGACGCTGCGTGTGCGCCACAAACGCGATCACCGCGACCGATGCCGCCGCGGCGGCAATTTTATGCGAACGCCCAAAATGTCGGTGGCGAATCCAGTGCCGCGTCGTATTCGGAATCAGGTAGGTCGGCTCTTGCTGAAGCTGGCTGCTGACCGAGGCCACGAAATCGGGCGCTGCCGATATTAATTCATCATTTTTTATGGCTTGCTTAATTGCCTCATAACGGCGCATCTTGCCTGCCAACTCGGAGTGGGTCCGCATTTTTTGCAAGAGGCGCAAGGATTCTTCTTCGGGAAGCTCATCGTCCAGAAATTGAGAAATTTTTTGAATTAAATCTTCGTGCATCAAATATCACCGTCAATCGAGCAGGGGGTTGAGTTTACTATCAATGGCTTCACGCGCTCTGAAAATGCGTGAGCGCACCGTTCCTACAGGGCAATCCATCGCCTGAGCAATCTCCTCATAGCTCATTCCTTCAAATTCCCTCAGCATGATGGCGATCCGCATTTCTTCAGGCAGCTTTGCGATCGCCGTTTTGATCGTCTCGACAATTTCCCGGCTCAGCAGTTCCCTTTCGGGCGTTTCCTGGCCATGCAACTGCGGCAGATTTTCATAGACTTCAGCATCCTGAACGTCTATCTGCATATCGACATTTCGCCTTGATCTGGACATCAGATAATTTTTCGCGGTATTGATTGCGATCCGGTATAGCCAGGTATAGAAAGCACTTTCGCCGCGAAAGCTACCCAGCGCCCGATAGGCTTTGATAAAAGCCTCCTGCGCGACATCTTGCGACTCGCTAGGATCTTTAACATAGCGATTGACCAATTGAACAATCTTATGCTGATACTTGATCACCAAAAGATCATACGCGGACTTATCGCCCTGCTGTACCCGCAATACCAGGTCTTCGTCCAGTTGTTCGCTCGCCCTAGAATGACTCTTCACTTATGTTCTTGGATGGTAGAATGGACAGAATTAAACCGCATTAGTTCTGCTATGACAAAAAAAATTGCTATCACGGCAAAAATGGCTATTATCCATGATGCTTGCCAACTAAGCCAGTCCGGCCCTTAAGCAGGCACCGATTTATCCTTGCGACACTGCATTTCCAGAGTATAGGCCGTTGATTAGTATCCGCTTCAATCTGAATTCCTTGCTGTTTTCCGAGCGTGGCAAAACCCTCGATCAACGCCTGACACCTTATTCCGCACACCTTCCTTCAACTTCAGATGCATAATTCAGTCAATCACCCTGATGTTCTCATCGTCGGCAGCGGCGGCGCTGGCTTAAGTTTAGCCTTAAAACTGGCCGAACATGGAGTCAAAATCGCGGTACTCTCGAAATTCGCACTCACCGAAGGCAGCACTTTTTACGCACAAGGCGGCATCTCTGCGGTGTTCGACGCCGAAGACTCGATCGAATCGCATATCGAGGACACCCTGGACGCGGGCGCCGGCCTTTGCGATCCGGACATCGTCCGATTGACCGTGACGCACGGCAAAAGCTCGATCAACTGGCTGCGCAGCCAGGGCGTGGTGTTTACCGGGGAAGAAACCGAATCCGGCGAATTCAAACTGCACCTGCACCGCGAGGGCGGCCATTCGCATCGGCGCATCGTACATACCGCCGATGCGACCGGCAAGGCCGTGTCCCTGTCGCTGATCGAACGCGCGCGCGAACATGCCAATATCGACCTGTTAGAGCATTATAACGTAGTCGAACTGATTACCGGCCCTTGCGCTGACGGCGCCAGCCCGATCGGCAAGCGCATTCTCGGCGCTTATGTGCTGGACACCCAAAAACAACAGGTCAAAACGATCGCCGCGCGCGCGGTGGTATTGGCGACAGGCGGCGCAAACAAGGTCTATCTCTACAGCACTAATCCGCAAAGTTCGACCGGCGACGGCATCGCGCTGGCCTGGCGCGCGGGCTGCCGCGTCAGCAACATGGAATTCATGCAGTTCCATCCGACCTGCCTCTATCATCCCCAGGCGCGCGCCTTTTTGATCAGCGAAGCGGTCCGCGGCGAAGGCGGCAAGCTGATCCTGCCGAACGGCGCACCGTTCATGCAAAACTACGACCCGCGCGGCGAACTGGCGCCGCGCGACATCGTCGCCCGCGCGATCGATGCCGAGATCAAAAAACGCGGCATCGACTGCGTTTATCTGGACATCAGCCACAAACCCGAAGCCTTCATCCGCGAGCATTTTCCGACCATTTATCAACAGTGCCTCGATTACGATATCGACATCACTCGGCAGCCGATTCCGGTCGTGCCGGCCGCGCATTACACCTGCGGCGGCGTGCTGACCGACAGCTATGCGCGCACCGATATCGCCAATCTCTACGCGATCGGCGAAGTCGCCTGCACCGGCTTGCACGGCGCCAACCGGATGGCCAGCAATTCGCTGCTCGAATGCCTGGTGTTCGCGGAGCGCGCGCATATCGACCTGGTCAAAAAACTGCCCGAGATTGCCCCGCCGCCGCCGCTGCCGCCCTGGGATGAATCGCAGGTCAGCGACTCCGATGAAGAAGTCGTCGTCTCGCACAACTGGAACGAGCTCAGGAATTTCATGTGGGACTATGTCGGCATCGTCAGGAGCGACAAGCGCCTGCACCGGGCGCAGAGCCGCGTCGAGCTGCTCAAAAAGGAAATCGCCGAGTATTACGGCAACTTCCGGGTCACCAGCGACCTGCTCGAACTGCGCAATCTGGTGATCGTCGCCGAGTTGATCATCCGCAGCGCGATGCGGCGCAAGGAAAGCCGCGGCCTGCACTATACGCTGGATTATCCCAATCTCGACCAGAGCAAACCGCCAGAGCCGACGATCTTGCAGCCGGTGCGCTTGCAAGGGCGCAATACCTACGAAATGGGTGAATGAAAAACCGCCGGGCGTCCCTGCCCCCCGCAGCACCGGGACGCCTGAAGCCGCCTAACGTTTCAGCAACACCTCGACTTCATGCGCGGCGTGGTCGCAATCGAGCGTCGTTTTGACGACTTTCCGCCGCAATATCAAACTGGTACCGAGCCCGTCAATATCACGGGAGACATATTCGTTCAGCGGCGCGCAGACCTGCTGCATATGCTGTTCGGACTTCAATAAGGCGGAAAAGTCGCTGTCGTCATCGCTCGCCGTCAGCATCATCACTTCGCTGGTCATCCGGTTTTGAAAGCGGAACACCTCTTCGACATAGTGCGCGAACTCTTCTTTACTCAATCCGGTGTCGCCGACCCCTCCGACAAACGGCAGCGAGCATCCCTGTAACAGGACGGCCTGCATGCATATAAACAAGCCAAGGAAATAAGGCAGCTTCATGTTTGATCAGCCATTCGAACGTAACAAGGCGATAACCGGCCCGGTTGAAAACCCGATAAATATACACAAATTCGCGGCCTGCCGTGGAGAAAAATACAGGCATCAACCGACTCTCGCGGCTTGACGGCAACGCGGCCAAAATCCAAGCCCTTCATCAAAAAAACTTTTAGCCGTGAGTCATCGGCAAAAGCGAAGTTCCGCGGCAAAGCGAAGACCGCCTGCGAAGCTCAGTCACCGCGAGTCTTCCGGCAATAAAATACCTTTAATATTTGCTCCATTTTTTGTATCATCGTACCAATACGCTCTTTTTTACGGTTTTTTTTCCGAGCGGAGAGCAACGGTTTTCGTAACCGATTCGTTAAGCGCTCATGCATAATAAAAACAATAACGAGATGAATTAAAGCTGTAAAGCACGGCTTAACAAACCGGTAGCTAGCCCGATGCGGCCGCCCATGACGCCCTGAGATACCGAACGATAAAGTTCGGCCCCAGTTCACCCAGGGCGGCAAGCATTCGGCTTTCCATACCCAGAATAATAAATTTAACAAACCGGTGTGACGACAATGACTGAAAAGACTGTAAGCAAATACCTGGCAAATCTGGAAAAATATTTCGCCAGCGACAGCCCGATTTTACAAAAAACCTCCAAAGTCTTTCATGAACTCGATCAACTGGAATTCGACCTCGGCCTGATCGATGCGGATCAAACCACCGCGACTAAAAGTTCCTGGTGGCCGATCGTGACCTTGATCGGCGGCAATTCCAACGCCAAGTCGAAATTCATGAACAGTTATTTCGGCTCCGATTTGCAGTTGACCGGCCTGCAAACCTCGCATAACAAATTTTCGGTGCTGCTGCACAACAACCAGACTAGCCCGACCATCTTGCCCGGCACCGCGCTCGATGTCGATCACCGCTTCCCGTTTTATCAGATCAGCCACAAGCTCGAGCAATTGCAGCCGGGCGAAGGCAGCCGCATCAATGCCTATCTGGAACTCAAAACGCTGCCCAGCGACCACCTGAAAGGCAAGCTGTTCATAGAAGCCCCCGCCATCGGCGCGACGCCGGCCAACGCGGTCACGTCTTTTTTGATCACTTATGCGATCGAAAACTCCGATACGGTATTCATCTTTACCGATGCCTTCGAAACGCCGTCGCCTTTGCTGGACCAATTGATCACGCAGATTCAATTGCACCAGGATACCAATAAACTGGTTTATCTGATCGATGCGCCCGCCGCCTTGACGGCAGCCAGAAGCGGCGAAATCATCTCGACCTGGCAACGGCGCCTGGCCGATATCGGCGTTTCCTCAGGCCAGTTCATGATTCTGCCAAGCCAGGATGGCGGCTTCATCCCACAGGCCGGCAAAATCGATTTCAGCCTGATCGACCAACGCCTCGCCAATGTCGGCTACGACCGGACTTACCGCGTGCTGCAGGCGCTAGAAGACAACATCGCCGAAATCGACAACGTGGTGATTCCGGAAGTCAAAAAAGGCATCGCCTCCTGGAAGGAGCGGGTCAATATGTCCAGCCTCTTGGTGCTCAGCCTGTTCATCGTGCTGGCCTTGTTTGCGGAAATTAACACCGGCATCGTCCTGGCCACGCTGATCGATCCGATTTTGGGCCCCATCTCGATTCTCGTGCTGATCGCGATCATGACGCCGATTCACCTGATCTTCAGTCGCCTGCACGCGAAGCTGATCATCGCGCAATTGAACAACCGCCAAAAGGAGCTGAATCTGCTCGAAAATCTGGCCGGCATGTTCGAAAAAAATCTGACTTTTTCGCGCATGTTGCTGCCGATTTCCGAACCTGCCCTCTGGAACAAGAAAACCAAGAACCGGCTGACCCAATTGACCGGCAAAACCAAGGATCTGGTGCAGTCCTTAAACGATACGTTCAGCACCTATAATGCGCAGCTTTTCGACGTTTTCGCGGACAGCAAGGGCCCCAAGGAACTGCCGTAAAACACCTTCTCCGGCCGCTAGCGCATAACGAGTCAGACTCATCATGGCAACCGTCGATAACATCAGACAATATCTGCCTTTATGCTGGTTCCGGCACAATCCGCTCGAACTGATTCGATCAACCGGATTTTTTAAACAGAACCTGATTTTCTATTACCTGGTCGAGTATTTCCTGCAGGCCAACATGACCGACGACCCGTTCGAGTCCTTTTACGAGGTCACGATCGAAACCGGACTGACCCTGCTGTTTATCGGCCTGATGCTGTTTTTTAATAAAACGCTGTACGGCTTCATCCAGGTCACGACCGCGATGATGCTCTGCGCGAATGTGGTCGCCTTATTCATCATCCCGGTGATGATCTGGCTGACCGTCAGCGATGATCCGTTGAGCTATTACCTGCTGTTTGCGCTGATCTTCTGGGATTTTGCGCTGGTTACCTACATCTTTAAACAAGTCATTGAAGTCAATGTCATCGCGAGCGGCGTCCTCGCCTTGCTGTATTTCGTTTTGACCTACCTGGGAGCTTTCGGCCTGGGTCAATTGATTTGACCGCAAGATCCGCTTAGCCTCTAAAACCGCTCAATCTCGGGAAAACGCACGTTGCCCTGATGCACGTGCATCGCCCCCCATTCCGCACAGCGGTGCAGGCTCGGGATGGCCTTGCCGGGATTCAACAAGCCCTTCTCGTCGAATGCGCGTTTTAGCGCGTGAAACTGCCTCAATTCGCTTGCCGAAAACTGCAAACACATGTGATTCATTTTTTCGATGCCGACGCCATGCTCGCCGGTAATCGTGCCGCCGACCTCGACACACAACGCCAAAATCGCCCCGCCCAATTGCTCGGCCTTGTCGAGCTCGCCGGGTTTTGCCGCATCATAAAGAATCAAGGGATGCAGATTGCCGTCGCCGGCATGAAACACATTCGCGACCGTCAAACCGTACTGGGTGGATAATTCGGCGATTTTTTTCAAGGTGTCGGCCAGAAAACGGCGCGGTATCGTGCCGTCCATGCAGTAATAATCGGGGCTGATCCGGCCCGCGGCCGGGAATGCCGCCTTCCGGCCCGCCCATGCTTTCAGCCTGTCCTCCGGGGTCGCGGCGATGTCGAGCCGATAGGCGCCGCAGGCCTTCAGCAAGTAGGCCGCACGCTCCAGGTCCTGCTCGACCTGTTCCCGCATCCCGTCGAATTCGACGATCAAAACCGCCTCGGCTTCGACCGGATAACCGGCGCCGATAAAGTCCTCCGCGGCCTGAATGATCGTATGATCCATCATCTCCAGACCGGCTGGCAGCAGCCCTGCGGCGATGATCCCGGCGACCGCCTGCCCTGCCTTTTCGACAGCGTCGAACGCCGCCAGCAACACCTGCGTGTCTTCCGGCAAGGGCAGCAATTTGACCGTGATCTCGACCGCGACGCCGAGCAGTCCTTCCGAGCCGATCGCCACCGCGAGCAAATCGAGCCCCGGACCCTCGAGTCCGCCGCCGCCCAAGGTAAGCAACTCGCCCTCCATTGTCACGAGCTTGACCTCCAGCACATTGTGCGTCGTCAAACCGTATTTGAGGCAATGCACGCCGCCCGAATTTTCCGCGACATTGCCGCCCAGGGTGCAGGCGATCTGCGACGACGGATCGGGCGCATAGAACAATCCATAAGGCCGCGCCGCCTCCGAAACCGCAATATTGCGTACGCCGGGCTGCACCCTGGCCAGCCGATTGCGGGGATCGACTTCGAGTATCCGGTTCAGTTTCGCCAAACCGAGCAGCACGCCATTGTCGAGCGGCAAGGCGCCGCCGGCCAGCCCGGTGCCCGCGCCCCTGGCCACGACCGGCACGCCCTCGCGATAACAAATGCGCAGGATCTGTTGAATCTGTTCTACCGTTTCCGGCAGTAAAACCAGCCACGGCGGGCAGCGGTAAACCGACAAACCGTCGCATTCATACGGCCTTAACGCTTCCGCCTCGGCCAGGATCGAGGCGGGCGGCAACCAGCGCTTGAATTCTTCGAGCAGGCGCCGGCGGTCGGCCGGATGGCGAATTTTTTCGGAAGCATGCGGATGTGTTGTTATCATACGCGATTTGCAGGCCAATTTCGGAGTGATGCGTGTATTGTGTCAAATCCCAACACACGATTGAAGACAACATCAAAAAATCGCGCTTTATCGGCATGATTTTTCCTTGCAAGGACGAACAA
>Ga0208751_100440_pt1 | contig 11772 bp, 10 predicted proteins | sample LakWasMet22_HOW5_2_FD_183868 | JGI IMG/M metagenome (GOLD analysis project Ga0208751, IMG submission 183868) | Freshwater sediment methanotrophic microbial communities from Lake Washington under simulated oxygen tension - Sediment Metagenome... | ecosystem: Environmental > Aquatic > Freshwater >... | reverse complement strand
TTCGTAACCAACCTGTTCAACAGCTTTGAGTAACTGTTCTTGTAGTGAAAGATCAGAAAATGAAGAGGGACTTTCATTGGGCGTGGGTTGCATGATTATTTTTATTCGCTATGCTATGAAGGGCTACAGATTAAAGTGTTTCGTAATTATAAACGCTAAGTTTTACGGATTTTTTTTAATTCAGTGTAATGAAATTAATTATCCAAAATACGACACCTATAAAATTTATGTTCTTATAGATCAAATAATAATGATTAAATTAGTTAAAAACCTTTACAAATACCGCGAACTCATCGCAGCACTAGCTTGGAAAAACATAGTTATCCGTTATAAACAAGCTTACTTAGGTGTTTTATGGGCCGTACTTAAGCCCATTATGCTAATGCTGATATTTACCTTAGTCAGAAGTTTTGTAGGTATTGAAAGCGATGACATACCATATCCTATTCTTACTTTTGCAGCTTTATTACCTTGGGTATTTTTTCAGGAATCCGCTGCGGAAGGAGTCAACAGTGTTACCTCAAATGCGGCTTTGATAAAAAAAATATATTTTCCGCGCGAAGTATTCCCGATTACCGCGATGGTCACCAAAACTGTAGAACTAGCCATTAGCTTTGTAATATTGGCCGGCATGATGATTTATTATAAAATGGTGCCAACCGTTTACGCCTTATGGGTGCCCGCCATAATTTTTTACACCATGATTGTCGCCCTTGGCATTAGCTTTTTTGGTGCTGCAGTAAACGTTTACTATCGCGACATGTCACAAGCATTACCTGTAGCCCTATCGTTATTGATGTACGGTTCCCCAGTAATGTATCCGCTTAGCTTAGTACACAAAAAACTAATTGAAGAGCAAGCAGCAGGTATCTGGTCAAATGACTTATACACTCTATACACTCTCAATCCTCTAGCCGGTATAATCGACACATTTCAACGTGTTTTACTTAAAGGATTACCACCCGATTTTAATGCCTTGTATCCCGGAGCTATCTTGACCTTGACTATATTACCATTAAGTTATATTTTTTTTAAAAAGGCAGAAAACTGGTTTGCGGATGTCATATAAACATTATGCACTAAATAAACCAGATACTTATTGAACTACATTAGTCCATTAACAAAACCCGAATACTTAAGACAAGCATGCAAGGTTTCACCTAGTTGATTTAAATGATTTTATTTTTAACCATGTAACTATAGTCGGAAATCCGCAGATTTAACCTAATTTTAATTAATTACTAGACAGTATTTATAGCGCACTAATACACATAGAATAGCAATAAGATAATTTTTAATAAAATTGAACTATTCATTAAATAAATCAGCGATAAATAAAGAGCAAACTGAATTTCTGACACCCCTAAAAAACCTAATTAAATCGCATGGATTATTGAATGAAAATATTATTTGTATCACCATTTCTGCCATGGCCACAAAATATTGGTGTCGCACTAAGAATGAATTCAATTTTGACAGCGTTACAATTAATAGCTAAGGTTGATTGTGTTTTTTTTGGGGATGAGAATCATATCAAAAAACTACCTGCAGGTGTTACTCCAAGAGTAATCAAAGTATTGCCCTTTCCAGATTTATTGAAAAACCCATTTTTAGGCCAACTGTTGAAGTTAATTCCACCAGAAAATCGAGAATGGTGGCTTTCTTACTTACCTGGATTTCATCTTTTTTATCCTTCTTCAAATAAATTACATAAGCAATTTTCTACTATTAATATCACACAATATGATTTGATTTTTTTTGTCAGAATCCCCACCCTTTGGTGGCTGCGGTGGAAATCACAGATACCTACAGTTGTAGATATAGATGACGTAATGCATTTAGGTCTTCTTAACTCGAACCAATCAGAAAATAAATTCATCAAAAAAATATTTAAAAAATGGCACTACTTCAACGTAAAAATTGCTGAAATTAGTAGCTTATCTTTAGCATCAGCTGGTTTTGTATGCAGTGATAATGACGCTAAAAGCTTAAATAACAGAAAAATTAATATATTGCCCAATATTTTTCCAGACAGAGGCCAATTGCAACGGGAAATTGCTGTTGTTAATTCACCAATAATTCTTTTCGTTGGAGCTTTGGTCTACAAACCAAATAGAGAAGCACTCGACTATTTTATAAAAGAAATATTCCCTTTAATTAAAAAGAGTTGCCCTAAAGCAGTATTGCGCATTGTCGGCAGAACAGCTGTTGATCAAAGATTTTCTTGGTCTAATGAAGAAGGAATTGAATTCTTAGGCACAGTTGAAAATATAGATCCAATTATTGAAACAGCAGCTATTGAAGTATGTCCAATGCTATATGGGCTTGGAACACGAATCAAAATTCTAGAGGCGTTATCGTTCGGAAAATGCGTGGTTTCGACGTCTGTTGGCGCTCACGGGATCGATTTGAACGAACATAGCGGTTTGTATCGAGCTGATACACCAGAAACATTCGCAAATACATGTGTCTCATTATTAAATGACTTAGCCTTACGACAATCCCTTGCTCCTTTTGCTCGAGAAGGGGTAAGCAAATCTTATGGGCAAGATCGTGTAAATTCAATTATTAATAAAGTTGTTCTGGAAGTTACATGTCGCCAGAAATAATAGATTTAGCCTTTCTTTTTTTGACAGGTAACATTAAAAAGCAATTTGTGAGAAAGTAACATAAATATAGATTTTAAGACTTAGGACAACAAAAATGAAACATTACCGTCTAATAATATTCGTTTTTTCCTTATTCTTCAGTATGGCTGCATCAGCACAAGAATCATGGGATCGCGCTGTTAAAAAAATAAACTATAGGGAGTCGGCAATTGTCCCGCCATTTTGTGGAAGCTCTAAAACAAATCCAAAATATAACGGTATTGACTGGAAAAAAAAATTTGGTGAGGAACTGGTCTACATAAACCATTTTTGCGGAACAAAAGCTGCAACCCCTGTCTGCTATCAATACTCAGAAAAAGAAAAAATTGCTTGCTTGACCAGCATGCTAGAAGGAACAACATATTTCTTTGAACATACTAAGGGAATTTCCCCAATAAACCCATATATGTATACAGAACATGGCGTACTTTTAAAAGAAATCGGGCGATATGGCGAAGCCATACAAGCTTTCAACACTGCAATTCAAAAAAACCAATCATATACACGTGCTTACGGTATGTTGGCTGATACTTATATTTTGACTAAACAATACGACGAAGCTGAAAAAGTAATCAACGAAGGACTCAAATATAAAAAAAGCAAAGGCCTTTATAAAAAATTAGAGATAATAAAAAACCATAAAAATTAAGATCTATTATTAAATAAATTTTTAATATTTATTGCCGTAAAAATTTAAGACGTATCTTCAGGGACTAGTATGCAGTTAATAAAATCCATTACTAAAGAATATAATCGCAAGGTTTTTAACTGGATAGCTAAAGATATACTGCATACCCCACCAATAATACCATCAGGCGACTCACCTGTGATTGTTAGTATGCTTTGTCACAAAGATGTACTAATGTATCTACTTGCAATAAAGTCTTTCTATAGAGCACTTGGGCGAGGAAAGATTGTTATTATTAATGATGGTACATTGACCCAAAAAGATTTCGATATTTTAGATTTTCATGTTCGCCCCAGTGAATATATACAGGCATCCGAGCTAAGCTCGCCTTTATGCCCAGGATATATAAGCTGGAAAAAGCTATTTTGTATTGCTCACTACATAAAAAACAGCTACACAATACAATTGGATTCAGACACACTAACAGTTGCGCGCCAATTACCTGACATACAATCCCATATTGACACCAACACCAGCTATATTCTTGGCACTTGGCCAGATCAGCAACCCACATCAATGCTTGAGGCCGCTCAGGCGGCACAAGCAAGCGATTCCAATCATGTACAAATGCTGGCCGAAAAAAGCTTCGACGAATTACCTAATGCCGACACACTTAAATATATACGTGGATGCTCCGGATTTGATGGCTTTGCAACAAACTCATTTGATCTTACTTACCTCGAAGAGTTTTCGCAACAAATGTACAAACTCATTGGTAACAAATGGAATGAATGGGGCAGCGAACAAACTACCTCTAACGTAATCGTAGCTAACTCTAAAAATAGCGCTGTGCTCCCGTATCCTCAATACTATAACTACTGGGGCAAAGTTGAAGATGATAGCCACTTCGTACACTTTGTCGGAAGCTACCGTTACCATGGTGGCAATTACGCCCGTTTAGCCCGCAAAATTACCCGCGAGTTACTTAATCAATAAATTGAATTTTACAAAATAACTATTACCTCAATTGTTAACTAATGAAGCCAATAATAGAAGTCAATCACTTAACTAAAGAATACCAACTGGGGCACATTAGCAGCCTAAAAGAGAATGTATTCAATACATTTAGACGATTGAGTGGCAACCCCATACAACAAAGAGAAAACTTTAAAGCCTTGGACGATATCAACTTTACTATTGAACAAGGCGAGGTAGTTGGCATTATTGGTCATAATGGGGCAGGCAAAAGTACGCTATTAAAACACTTGGCCAATATCAGCAATCCCACTAAAGGCAACGTTATTGTGCGCGGCAGCGTAGCACCATTAATTGAAGTTGGTGCAGGGGTAAACCCGGAACTTACCGGACGGGAGAATATTTTTTTAAATGGTGCAATCCTAGGAATCCCCAAAAAAATCATTCAGCAAAAACTCGATGAAATTATTGAGTTTTCTGAATTAGAACAATTTATAGATACGCCAGTTAAGCGCTATAGCTCTGGAATGACCGTTAAACTCGGTTTTTCTATAGCTACCAGTTTGGATGCGGATATTCTGATAATTGATGAGGTATTGGCAGTTGGAGATTTAGCCTTTCAACGCAAATGCTTTGATAAAATGGAAGATATGATTAACCGCCAAGGGAAAACTGTCTTACTTGTGAGTCACAATATTCGCCAGGTAGAACGCTTATGTAATAGAGTGATCATGATGGATCATGGTAAAAAATTTGCTGATGGTGATCCAACAGAAATTTGTAATTTATTCTTTAATCAAAGCAACGAAAAAATTAAAGCTAATGTTGAGCAGTCAGCGCATAAAAATATTAATACAACAGATGATTTAAATTTCCAAGGAATAACTATATTTAACGATACTAACCAGAACGTTGACAGAATAGAATGTTTAAGCTCAGTACGTATTCAGGTTAATTTTGATGCATTGAAACCGCTTAAAAACATTTGCTTCTTAATCGGCATACATACCTCGGATTTTATTTATTTAACAGCAACAAACTCAATTGACCAAGTGCACGATTATCTTCCTGGTGAGCATGCTGTGGACCTGGCAATCAGCTCAATGACCCTATTACCAGGTGTTTACAGCATACGAGTATGGATTGGCACACCGGAGGGAAAGGTTTCTTTCTATGGTGAAAACCTTAAAAGCTTCACCATTGCTTCAAAAGATCATTTACTAACTAGACAACAAGAAATGGGTTTATTTCATCTTGACGCCAAATGGCGATTTGATTCTATTGACAATGCATTTGAACATACTTCTAATTAATAGCCATGTTCAATCAGTTCTTCTCTAAAAAGATAAAAAAAACTGCCTGCAGTATATGCCCCACCAATATATTCTGTAAGCTGCTGTTTCCATTTGGCTTCACCATATGACAAGCAAATCTCCTATCATCATATTTGGTGCTGGTGGTCATGCTCTAGTTGTGGCTGACATTATTAATCAGATGGGGCAACATCATATCGTCGGATTCCTTGACGATATAAATCCCGAACGCCACGGCGCAAAATTTGCCAGCTCATCAATTCTTGGTGGGTCAAACAAATTGAAGACCTTGCGCGCCGATGGTGTGGCCCTGGCTATTGTAGCAATCGGTCATTGCACAACTCGTGCTCGCGCCGCTGAAACACTAATCCTTGCAGGTTTTACATTAGCTAGTGGTATTCACCCACGAGCGTGTATTGCGGACAGCGTTGAAATCGGACCTGGCTGCGTGGTAGCAGCCCAGGCAGTAATCAATCCTGGCTGCCGCTTAGGCTCGAACGTCATCGTTAATACAGGGGCTACGGTAGATCATGAATGTAATATTGGATCAGCTGCCCATATTGGCCCGGGCGTACATTTAGCCGGAAAAGTACAAATTGGAGAGCGAGCCTGGATAGGCATTGGTTGCTGTGTTAGTGATCGTATCAGCATAGGCTCAGATGCATACATCGGTGCGGGAGCTGCGGTAGTTCAGAATATTCCTGCTAACATGCTAGCCTATGGAGTACCGGCCCGAATTATAAGGAAAGTTAACAAATGAATAATACGAAACCCCTAGCCATTCTCGGTGCCCCCCCTACATTCCCTGAGCCCATTCATGTAGGCCGCCCCAACATCGGTGACAGACAGAACCTCATGACGCGTATCAACGACATGCTTGATCGTCGTTGGCTCACTAATAACGGCCTTTATGTACAGGAACTAGAAAGAAAACTAGAAAAAAAGCTGGGGGTAAAGCACTGCATAGCAATGTGCAATGCCACAGTTGCTCTAGAAATTGTCATTCGTGCACTGGGATTAAAGGGTGAAGTGATTACCCCTTCTTTTACCTTCGTTGCTACCGCCCACGCCCTACAATGGCAGGAAATCACCCCTGTATTCTGCGATGTTGACCCGACCACTCACAATCTTGATCCTCGCCGCGTAGAAGAACTCATTACTCCACGTACTACTGGCATTATCGGCGTTCATCTCTGGGGGCGCCCATGTAACATTGCTGCGCTCACCGAAATCACACAGCGGCGCCAAATTAAACTACTTTTCGATGCCGCCCACGCATTCGGCTGCACATCTGGTGAACGCCATATCGGTAATTTCGGCGACGCTGAAGTGTTTAGTTTTCATGCTACTAAGTTTTTTAACGCCTTCGAAGGTGGTGCGGTCACTACCAATGACGATGCATTAGCGGAAAAAATTCGTTTAATGAAAAATTTTGGCTTCAGTGGTTACGACAATGTCATTTATATTGGCACCAACGGCAAGATGAGCGAAGCATCAGCTGCTATGGCCTTAACTTCCCTTGAGAGTATGGACAGTTTCATCACCACCAATCGAGCCAATCATTCAGCTTATGTCGCTGCTTTTGCCAGCTTGCCTGGACTTAATTTGCTACAGTACGATGACACCGAAAAAAACAACTACCAATATGTCGTAGTTGAGGTAGACGAATCCCTGACCGGACTTAGTCGTGATGAACTAATCAAAGTTCTACATGCAGAAAATATCATCGCTCGACGGTATTTTTATCCAGGCTGTCATCGCATGGAACCCTATCGATCTTTCTTTCCACATGCTCGATTATTACTACCCTGCACGGAAGCTTTAGCCAACAGAGTACTGGTGCTCCCCACAGGTACAGCCGTGCAAGCAAGATATATTAATTGTATTGCTGAAATACTGAAAACCGCCCTTATTGAAGCCCATGCAATAAGAAACCATCTTCGAGAAGGCTAGCAAATATGATAGAAGCGGTTTACTCTTTGAAAAAGCGTTACTGGGAATACTTGAAACGCCGTGAAAACACCCATAAAAACCGCATTGAATGGCTATCCCATGCACCTGCGCGTAATGCTCAGGCCAACGCCTTACGTGCTACTTTCGAACGGCCACAAGAAATCAAACGAGTAATAATTTTTCTTGCTCCAGGCTTAGACATCGTTAATGGAGGGGTAATGTCGATTGTCTCCCTCTATGAGGAAACTCTAAGTCTAAAAGCTATACATGGTGCAGAATGCGTTTTATGCTCCTTACCGAGCGACCCCCCACTCCTTCGCTACTCGAAGTTCCAGAACAATGCCGAATTATTTGATTTTCAAGATGTACTGAACTATTTCAATAAAGTCCAGGAAGTTCTTGTACATGTCCCTGAGTACGCCATTCAGAGGTATACAAAAAAACTTACCCATAAGATAGCTAAGAAACTCAAAAAGCGGAATGTTTGCCACAACGTAATGTTACAAAATATCGACATGGTTAACTTTCAGCACTATGCACTACTACGTGACCTCGGAAGAATAACTTGCACCACAGCACATCAGGCTTACTCTGGCCCAGAGATTGAGGCAATTGCACAGTGTCAAATTTATCTGTTGTCTGTGTTTATTAGCCCCGAAAAATACCCGCGCATCGCTTTTTCTGAAAAAAAAGATATTTTAGTAGTTTCTCCCGATCACCACCCCATAAAGGAGGCAGTATTGGAACGTATTCACAGCGAACTCCCCACACTTGACGTGCGAATAGTCCAAGATATGCCGTACTCAGAATATAAGAATCTTATCTCCCAGGCCAAGTGGGCAATAACATTTGGGGAAGGACTTGATGGTTACTTTATAGAAACCGTCTTTTCTGGAGGAGTAAGTATTGCGGCATACAATGAGCGATTCTTCACCGAGGACTTCCTAAGTCTGGAAACCGTATTTAATGACTATGATGATCTTATCGAAAATTTGGTTAGCACTATCAAACGTCTAGACACCCCCACCACATTCCAATCTTGCCAAGAAGAAATGTTCGAACTTTGCCGCTCCTATTACGACCATGGACGCTACGTCGAAAATCTATCTGCATATTACCATTCTTCCTTCAGTACACCCAAGCAATGACGAGCTTGCACACAAATGATCCCTAGTGTTTATATTATTGTTCTTAATTGGAACGGCAAAACTGATACCTTGGCATGCTTAGCATCCTTATACCAGCTTACCTACCCGAATTTCAATGTGCTATTGGTGGATAACGCCTCATCTGATGGTTCCGAAGAAGCTATCCGTAGTGCTCACCCCTGGATTGATGTAATCCAAAGCGGTGCCAATCTTGGTTTTTCAGGCGGCAACAACGTCGGCATCCAGCGGGCTTTAGAGCAAGGTGCTGATTACATTCTGTTGCTCAATAACGATACTGAAGTCGATCCCTGCATGCTTGGCGCTTTTGTTGAGGCGGCTCAGCGATACCCAGATGCCGGCGCTCTAAGCGCTCGCATCTATTTTCATGAAAAACCCGAGCGCCTATGGTATGCGGGAGCGAAATGGGTTCCAAATAATAGCCGTTTTACCCATATTGGATGGGGAAAACTCGACAAGGATGGCGATTTCGCTACTGAGGGTGAAACCGATTACGCTTGTGGTTGTGCTTTTTTTGCTAGTGCTGAGCGCTGGCGAGAAGTTGGACTACTTGATGACACCTTCTTTCTAACCTTTGAAGAAACCGATTGGTGTTACCGTGCGCACAAGGCAGGCCATCCATCAATCTATGTGCCAAGCGCTAAACTCTGGCACAAAATTTCTGTATCTTTCGGCGGTGCCGAATCCCCTCTGGCGCAATATTATATGACCCGTAACCGACTACTCTGGGCAAAGCGTCATTTGAATATTCACAATAGATATATTTTATGGCTCAACTTGGCGAGAGAAGTCCTTCCTAATTGGAATCTAAACAAAAGTCCCGGCATTGGGCTTTCTCGACAGCTCTGGTGGAGCTTCGCTGAATACATAAATATTTGGCGCAAATACTTGAAAGACCCAATCTTTCAGGCTAAATGTTATGGAGTACACGACTATCTACTTGGGCGTTTCGGCCAACAAGCAGCTACACTAAAGAAAATCAAACGAATCTGAAGAAACAATATGGCCAATATCCTCGTAATCCACATTCGATATCCTGAGTATGACCGTTGCTCAGGTGATCAACGACTCACCAACTTCCTTCGTCTGCTAGCCGAAACCCATAAGGTAACTCTGCACCTGATTTACCAGCAAAACCAGTATATTGACGCACCTGAAAACGCCCATTACCGACAACTGATGCAGTCCGCAGGAATTGAAGTCGAAAGCGGTAGCTTGAGAGAGCATCTGCGCAAACATGAGTATGATGCAGTGATAGTCGAATTCTGGTATGTAGCCAAGCCCCTCATTCAAGACATTCGTTTGCTGCAGCCTTATGCTAGGCTTGTGGTAGATACCGAGCATATCTATTTCTACTCTGATCAGTGGAAAGCTAAAACTTTGGGGGAAAATCCCAATTCTCCCGAACTAATTGCGAAAAAGCGAGATGAACTGAATGTTTATCGGCGTGCTGACCTGGTAATCGCCGTAACAGAGGAAGACAAACGAGTACTTCTTAAAGAGAATTCTAAACTAGAAGTTGGCGTAGTGCCCAATATCCACGATATTCCCGACCTTCCAACAGACATCAATGCTCGACGCGTAGCTAACCGCCTGATCTTTGTTGGCAACTTTAGTAACAATCCAGCCAACACTGACGCCATGATTTGGTTCTGTCTTGAGGTTTTACCATTAGTGCAGAAAGAATTACCAGATGCTCATTTACAGATTGTTGGTAACAAGCCATCAGACGAAATATTAAGCCTAGCCAGCCCTTTCATCGAAGTGACGGGTTTCGTGCCAGAAACGACGCCATATTTATTGGAAAGCGCAGTTGCTATCTGCCCACTACGCTATGGTGCAGGCCTTAAGGGCAAAATTGGTGAAGCAATGATGCATGGGCTGCCGGTGGTTACCACAAGCATCGGGACCCAGGGAATGGATCCTAAACATGGTGAGAATATGATGGTGGGAGATACTCCACAGGAATTCGCCGCCGGCATTATTGCTTTATTGAAAAATGATGGGTTGCGAAGCAAGGTAGCAGAGAACGGTCGAAGCTATATTGTTGATACTTATTCTTATGCCTCCGTGCGTAGGAAGGTAAATGAACTCTTTTCACACATTGAAACCATACCACTTCGAGGTTACAGTACTTTGGAACATAATCTCCGCCTATCAATAGATAAATTGGTGCAGTACGTACGATGGCGATTGCCTTGATAAGAAACATCCGCTCATCCCTGAATTCTTATCAAAAATTAAGTTTCCCGCTAAATCGTAAGCTTGCGGCAATCTAAACTTCCTGTACGAGGGACCTATTTTCAAGATGGGCTTAAGTGATCCTACCCGCAAACCTTTATCAACTTGATAACCGTAACTATAAAACCGTACCCAACCATGGCTGAATTTGATATCAACAAGTTCTTTAGTACCTCGACTAATCCTAATCTGCGCTTGGATAATGGGAGGCGTGGTCATACTCAATCTGACGCTGCTCAGTGGATTCAGGATTCATTCGAAGGTGCGGATTGTATTTTTTTGCGTGCAAAAACCACCAACCCTTTACAACTGCATGGCCATTTTGCAATGCACAAGTGTGTTTCTGGGGGGGCTATACTGAGCAACCGAAATCCTGCTGCACCTAGCTACTGGCTGCCAATCTCTAGTGCCACGCTCCGACGAACAGAAACGCAAGGCCACATTCTGGAAGAACGCACCGCTGAATTAGACGGCTTCGATCTAGATACGAGCATTATGACTATCATCTTTTCGTCCATTAACAAGGATTGGTCGCTTGACGGAATAATCTGGAAACTAGACGATCCTATTCTCATTAAAGAATTGATGGCACTCGCGCCCGTTGAAATCCAGGGATATTTCCTGCTTGGGTCGCACGGCTGTATCAACAAACCCGCTGATTTATATCGCCATTTAATTCATGGCGCAGTCTATGACCTGCGTTACTCCTGGCCACATAATAAAAAATGTTTCTCTGAAAACGAAGCGCATGCGCTATATACGATTTTTTCAGGCTTAGAAAAACAAACTGGCAAAACTATTTACCGGTATTTCCAATTGCAGCTTGTACTGTCTTTAATTGAACGCCA
>Ga0208751_100437_pt1 | contig 11859 bp, 9 predicted proteins | sample LakWasMet22_HOW5_2_FD_183868 | JGI IMG/M metagenome (GOLD analysis project Ga0208751, IMG submission 183868) | Freshwater sediment methanotrophic microbial communities from Lake Washington under simulated oxygen tension - Sediment Metagenome... | ecosystem: Environmental > Aquatic > Freshwater >... | reverse complement strand
TAATTATTTTAAAAGAAGCAATTATACCTGATGCGCTTAGCGCCTGATGCAATTTGAATGTGGATGATATATGAACACTGAACAATCTACGCCTAATCAGCAAAACCTGGGCGATATTACACCGAATGATGCAGCGATTGTGCTCGCTAATCCTCGCGGTTTTTGTGCAGGCGTTGATCGAGCCATTATTATTGTAGAGCAAGCACTAGAGAAATTTGGTGCGCCTATTTATGTGCGCCACGAGGTTGTGCATAACAAGTTTGTAGTAGACGAGCTGCGTGCCAAAGGCGCAGTATTTGTTGAAGAGTTGGATGAGATCCCTACCGGTAGCATCGTGATTTTTAGCGCGCATGGCGTATCAAAGGCGGTAAGAGCTGAAGCCGAATCACGCGGCCTCACGGCCTATGATGCCACTTGCCCGCTGGTGACCAAAGTGCATATAGAAGTAGAAAAAATGCGCAAAGCCGGCATGGAAATCGTGATGATAGGGCACAAAGGCCACCCTGAAGTTGAGGGCACCATGGGGCAGGTTGAGCAAACAGGCAACAGCGCCAGCAATGCTGGCATGTATTTGGTAGAAACCCCGGAAGACGTTGCCGCGTTGACCGTGAAGGACCCGGCCAAGCTGGCTTACGTCACACAAACTACACTATCTATGGATGATGCGGCGCTCGTTATCAACGCACTCAAAGCTAAATTCCCACAAATTAATGCACCGAAGAGTGATGACATTTGCTACGCCACACAAAACCGGCAAGATGCTGTGAAGATCATGGCACAAGACTGTGATCTTGTAATCATTGTAGGTTCACCTAACAGCTCAAACTCCAACCGCCTGCGCGAAGTAGCAAAGAACCAAGGCATTGAAGCCTACATGGTAGATAACGCCAGCTACTTAAAACCAGAATGGCTAATTAACAAGAAAAAAGTTGGGGTGTCTGCTGGTGCATCTGCACCTGAAATATTGGTGCAAGAAGTTATCGCACAATTACAAAGCTTTGGTGCCGGCCAAGTGCAAGAATTACAGGGCGTGGTGGAGAGCGTAGTGTTTCAACTGCCGAAGAACCTGACGAGCGCTGCCAAAACTAATTCAGCCAAGTCACCCTCTAACCATTAATGCAACTCGCACCAGCCTTGAAAACCTATAAAACCCCAGTTTCTGCACTTGTACTTATTTATACACCGGATTTAAAAGTATTGATCATGGAACGTGCAGACAAAGCTGGGTTCTGGCAATCGGTAACCGGCAGTATCGAAGGTGACGAAACACCGCAGGAAGCTGCAGCCAGAGAGCTAGCCGAAGAAACTGGCTTAGATGCAACACAATATACTTTGGAAGATTGGAACGTATCTAACGTATATGAAATTTACCCTCACTGGCGCCATCGCTATGCCCCTGGCGTCACTGAAAATCGCGAGCACTTATTTGGCTTGATGCTACCAAGCGCCTTGCCCGTTACGCTAGCACCAAATGAACATTTGCAATATGAATGGGTCGATTGGCGCGAGGCTGCAAAACGGGTGTTTTCATGGACCAATGTAGATGCGTTAAAGAGATTAGGTGAACGACATCAATTAAGCCTAGAGAGTTAATTTAGAGAACTGATTTAGAAAACCAACTTTACAAATCATAGAGTAAGCGCCGTGCGAGCAACCTCCCGCTCGTCGACTTATGCTAGCTTTCCATTATAAAATATGCACTTTAGTGTGCGCACTTTTAGAAAATACTATGTCACTCGCAACCATACCAGCAGCACCGATTAAATTCGAGAAATTTCAAGCGACAGATGACGCTGACTGCCAGCGTCGTATCATTGCCGCCAAAGAGAAATTAGGCAAACGCCTTGTTATTCTAGGTCATCATTATCAGCACGAGAGCGTATATCGTCATGCCGATTACACTGGTGACTCACTTAAACTGTCACGTTACACTGAAAATCTGGACGCTGAATACATCGTATTTTTAGGCGTACACTTCATGGCTGAAGTCGCCGACATTTTAAGCCGCCCAGAGCAAATTGCAATTCTGCCTGACCTTGCCGCTGGCTGTTCGATGGCGGATATGGCCAACCTAGCTAAAGTTGAGCGCAGCTACCGTGAGCTTAACAAAGTACTTAACTTTGATGAGCAAATCACACCAATTACTTATATTAACTCTGCTGCAGACCTTAAAGCGTTTTGCGGTGAGCATGGTGGCATTGTGTGTACCAGCACCAACGCGCCAAAAATTCTAGAATGGGGATTCGCTCAGCGCGAAAAAGTGCTGTTCTTCCCTGACCAGAACTTAGGCCGCTGGAGCGGTTACAAAATGGGGATTCCGCTAGAACAAATGCCAGTGTGGGACCCAGACCAACCGCTAGGCGGCTTAACCGTAGAGCAAATCAAAAATGCGAAAATTTTGCTGTGGAAAGGGCATTGCGCTGTACACCAGATGTTCCGCCTGCAGAACATAGAGAAATTCCGCGCCGAGCATCCGGATGGATTCGTGATTTCACACCCGGAAGCACCGTTTGAAGTTTGCCAGCACTCTGACTACGTGGGCTCTACTGAATACATCTTAAAAACCATCAGCGATGCGCCTGCCAACACTAAATGGTTAGTAGGTACTGAACTTAACCTGGTAAACCGCCTTGCCGAGCAAATGAAGGCTGAAGGCAAGCTAGTACAGTTTATGAGCCATGTGGTGTGCGAATGCTCTACGATGGCACGTATAGACCCACAACACTTGGCTTGGGTGCTGGAGAATCTGGTAGAGGGTAAAGTTGTGAACCAGATCAAAGTACCTGCGCACGAAGCTAAACTGGCGAAATTAACGTTAGATCGCATGCTAGCGGCCTCTTAAGCCCGCATGCTTTTGTATACAAGCACCCTAGCCATTTACATTAAGAGGTATTTAAAAAATTGACTTGTCCATTATGCGGCCCTACACCTCATGAAATCTTATGGCTGGATGACTTCTGCCGTGTGGTGCTGCTTAATGATGAAGATTACCCAGCTTATTGCCGTGTAGAGCTGTTAGAGCATGTTAAAGAAATGTCCGACCTGACACCGCAAGACCGTGCACGTGTAATGAAAGTAGTATTTGCGGTGGAAACTGCGTTAAGAACAGCGTTTAACCCGGACAAAATCAACTTAGCCAGCCTAGGCAATAAAACCCCGCATATCCATTGGCATGTGATTCCACGCTTTGAGCATGATAAACACTTCCCCAACTCACATTGGGGACAAGCGGTACGTGAAAGCCACACCTCGCGGCTAAATGCGCAAACCAAACAAGATCTGGCTGACAATATGGGCACGCTGATTGAGTGCGCACTTGGCTCTAGTTAAATTGCCAAAAAATTGACGCATTACAGCAAGCGGGCAATTTACTTAGCTTAAACCAACAAACGCTCAACTATTTTGCCATTGATTAAGTGGCTTTCTATAATTTCATCAATATCATCGTTATCAACAAAGGTGTACCACACCGCCTGCGGGTACACCACCATCACCGGCCCGTCATTACAACGATCTAAACAGCCAGCACGGTTAATGCGCACTTTACCCGCGCCGTTCAGGTTAAGTTTTTTCACGCGCGATTTCATATGGTCAAAAGCCTGCTCAGCGCCATGATCCATACAGCAGGCGGCACCGCCCTCGCGCTGGTTAAGGCAGAAAAACACGTGGTGTTCGAAATGGCTAGTCATAATTTTCTCATATCAATTCTTAAGGCAACAACGGGGTATGTATTTTCAGACCAAGCAAAACCATGAAGATTTTTAATTTCTATTAGGTATTGGAGTGCAGACCGTGCACTTAGTACAGCAAGTGAAAATAACAGAAATCAAACAGACAAAGTACTTACTCTGTAGCCAGGCTTTCTTCTTTGGTAAATGTCCATGTTCTGGTGATGCTCAGCACGTCTATTTCTTTACGTACATCATCAGGAAACCTAGCGTAGGGCGCGCCTAGCTCAACAATATGCCGTGCTGCGGCATCCAGAACTTTATGCCCGGAACTGCGGTTGACTTCTATAGATTCAATGCTGCCATCGGCTTTAATAGAAACCGTCATTTGCAGCTGACCATACAGTTTTAGGTTTTTTGCGGCTTCCGGATAGTTAAGATTACCAATTTTCTCTACTTTTTGGCGCCAAGCTTCTACATATAGCGCATAGCGATACTCCTGCGCGCGGCCACCAACAAACTTGCGTTTGGGTCGTTTTTGATACTCATCCTGCTGCTTGGCAATCAAGGCTTCCAAGCGGTCCATCTCCAGCGCGGCGGCAGTAATATCTTGAATATTGACCTTTTTACTCAAATTCTCTTGAGGTGCAGTCTCTGCCTCGGTAGCGCTCACCTTTTGCACTGGTTGAGATTCAACCTTATGCGTGGCTTCTAGTTGGGTCATTAATGCCTGCGCTTGCTTTTCTAGCGCAGCAACATTTCTTTTCGATTGCTTCTCTTCTGCTGGCTGCTCTGCCGATTTGGCTGCTTGCTTTGCGTTCACCACGGGTTTAAGCGTCACGTCTGCCTGCTGCTGTTTGAATGCAGGCAATGCGGTTTTCATCTGACGGTCTAAGTCTGTATTGCCGCCGCGGTCTAAATTGGCTTGTGCATAAACCTCGGTATTCTGCGGTTTTGACTTGGTTTTGGTATTAACCAACATCACCTCGAGCACTGGCAACTTATCACGAAACTTTTTAAGTTCAGGCTCAAAATGAATACTGAGAATGACCAAATGCACCAGCAAAGAGATGCTCAGCGCAATGGTCATCACGCCCATTGTTTTGATTTTTACAATGAGTGACACCAATGGATTTAACGCGGTTTTTGCTGGCTGCTTGCTCAAATGTTTACACTTCTTTTAGCGCGTCTAGCAATTTTTGGTGGATGCCGCCAAAACCGCCGTTACTCATCACCAACACATGGTCCCCCGCAACCGCCACTTGCTTAATCGCAAGGATTAACTGCGTCAGGTCGTCGTGCACTTGGGTTTTATTGGCGATGGGTGCAAGTGCGGCACTCGCATCCCAGCCTAAATTAGCTTGGTAACAGAATACCAAATCCGCTTGTGCCAAGCTGGCCGGCAAGGCATTCTTCATCACGCCCAGCTTCATGGTATTAGAACGTGGCTCTAATACTGCCAAGATGCGGGCCGCCCCCACTTTAGCGCGCAAGCCGGCAATGGTGGTTTCAATCGCAGTTGGATGATGCGCAAAATCATCATACACCACCACACCATGACTCTCACCGCGCACTTCCATGCGGCGTTTTACGTTCTTAAATTCGGTCAACGCTGCGATACTCACCTCAACCGCCACACCTGCGTGGCGGGCCGCCGCAATACTTGCCAACGCATTCATACGGTTGTGCTCACCTAACAATCCCCATGCTACATGCCCTTGCATTTGGCCTTTGTAAACGACATCAAAGCTACCGTCGCCTTGCGCGTTAATGGCTTGCCAGTCGTCATCCGTGCCAAACTTCTCTACAGGTGTCCAGCAGCCTTTTTCCAGCACGCGCTGCAAGCTATCCTCTTTACCATTGGCAACCACTAAGCCTTGCTGCGGTACAGTTCTGACCAAGTGATGGAACTGCTTTTCAATCGCATTCAAATCATCAAAAATATCGGCATGGTCAAACTCCAGATTGTTCAATACCGCAGTACGTGGGCGGTAATGCACAAACTTGGAGCGCTTATCGAAGAAGGCGGTGTCGTATTCATCAGCCTCAATCACAAAGAATGGCGAACACAAATCATCTTTGGGCGCATTGCTGCGTTGCGCGGTGCTCGCAACCTCGTCGTACACATTTGTACTGTCTCGTTCGCTGTGCTCCGTGCGCCTTGCACTGCCTCCCAAATCTAGATTTGCGTTGAAGTTACTATCTTTGGGTGAGATTTGTGGCAAACGTGCTGACACTGAGAAATTCTCAGGTACCCCGCCAATCAGAAACCCAGGCGCCAAACCTGCATACTCCAATATCCACGCCAACATTGAGCTGGTTGTGGTTTTACCGTGCGTACCGGCCACGGCCAGAACCCATTTACCCTGCAGCACGTTCTCTGCCAGCCATTGCGGGCCCGAAATATACGGCAAGCCTTGATTTAAAATCGCTTCCATTAAAGGATTGCCACGCGACACCACATTACCAATCACGTAAATATCTGGATTAAGTGCGGTTTGCGATGGGTCGAAGCCCTCAATCAACTCCACCCCTTGCGCCTCTAGCTGCGTGCTCATTGGCGGATAAACATTGGCGTCACAACCTGTGACTTTATGCCCTGCGGCTTTAGCTAGCACTGCAATGCCGCCCATGAATGTACCGCAGATACCTAATATATGAATGTGCATAAGTCTTTTTAAATTAATTCTTTATGATGAAATTTCTGAAACCAGTGTTTCCTGCAACGAACTATGACAAGTTAGGCGCTAACCAACGCTCTAAATAGTCTTTAGTAAGCCCTCTACGTTTTGCCATATCTTCCAACTGATCTACGCCAATTTTATCCACACTGAAATATTTACTTTCCGGATGTGCAAAATAGAAACCTGACACCGCGGCCCCTGGCGACATCGCAAATGACTCGGTCAATGCCATGCCAATAGTCTCTGCTTGCAGCAACTTAAACATATCTGGCTTAACCGTATGATCCGGGCAAGCAGGGTAGCCCGGTGCAGGGCGGATGCCTTGGTATTGCTCTTTAATCAAGGCCTCTTTACTTACGTTTTCATTCGGCGCATAGCCCCAGAAATCAACACGGACGCGCTCATGCATATATTCGGCAAACGCTTCAGCCAGCCTGTCGGCCAGGGCTTTGAGCATGATGCTGCTATAGTCGTCATGCGCTGCCTCAAAGCGTTGCTCGTGTTTTTCTATACCCAAACCAGCAGTCACGGCAAACAGGCCGATGTAATCTGGCGTGCCTTTAGGCGCGATAAAATCGGCCAGACATTGGTTAGGGCGCGCAATGCCATCTATCACCGGTTTCACGGTTTGCTGACGCATGCCATAGTAGGTGAATGCAATATTGCTGCGCGATTCATCGGTGTAGATTTCAATATCGTCATCCCCCACACGATTAGCCGGATGCAGTGCCACCACGCCATTAGCAGTGAGCCAGCGCCCATCGATGATTTTTTTCAGCATTAGCTGTGCTTCATTAAACAGCTTGGTAGCAGCATCACCCACTACCTCGTCTGTCAAAATAGCAGGGTAGAAGCCAGCCAAGTCCCAAGTCTGGAAGAACGGTGTCCAGTCGATGTATTGGGCAATGATGCTGAGGTCTGTATTTTTAATCTCACGGCGGCCGATAAACTTAGGTTTTACTGGCGCACCCTCGCCTGCAAACGAAAGGTCGGCCTTATTAGCGCGCGCTTCGGCGATGGTGAGCATAGGCGTGCCTTTTTTATTGGCATGCTGGGTGCGGGCTTTTTCGTAATCGGCCTGAATCTCGGCTAAATAAGCGCCGCGCGTTTCTGGCGTAAGTAAGTTTTGCATCACCGTCACGGAACGTGAAGCATCCGCCACGTAAACAATGGGGCCGTCATAATGTGGTGCAATCTTTACTGCAGTATGTGCACGTGAGGTAGTTGCACCGCCAATTAACAATGGCATTTTCTGCTCTTTAAAGTACGGGTCGCGTTGCATTTCACGCGCTACATGTGCCATTTCCTCCAGTGAAGGGGTAATCAAGCCGGATAAGCCGATGATGTCGGCATTTTCGGCTTTGGCCATGGCTAAAATCTCTGAGGCAGGCACCATCACACCCATGTTCACCACCTCAAAGTTATTACATTGCAGCACTACGGAAACGATGTTTTTTCCGATGTCATGCACATCGCCTTTTACCGTCGCAATCACCATTTTGCCTTTAGGCTTAGCCACAATGCCGGTACGCGCTTCATCGGCAGCTTTTTCTGCTTCAATAAACGGAATCAAGTGCGCGACGGCCTGCTTCATCACGCGCGCGGACTTCACCACTTGCGGCAGGAACATCTTACCTTGGCCGAACAAATCGCCGACCACGTTCATACCATCCATGAGTGGGCCTTCAATCACATGAATCGGTCTGCCGCCAGCTGCAGCCACTTTTTGTCGGGCTTCTTCGGTATCTTCTACAATAAATTCGGTGATGCCATGCACCATAGCGTGGCTCAGGCGCTTTTCAACCGGTACTGGATTTTCTGGTGTACCACGCCACTCCAGCGTTGCCGCCTCTTTTTTGCCGCCAGCGACTAATGTGCTGGCAATCTCAATCATGCGCTCGGTAGCGGCTAATGGGTTATTGGGGTCAACCACACGGTTAAGCACCACGTCTTCCACGCGCTCTTTAAGTTCCGCAGGTAAATCGTCATATACGCCCATCATGCCGGCGTTAACGATACCCATGGTCATACCTGCCTTGATGGCATGGTATAAGAATACGGTGTGAATCGCTTCACGCGCGGGGTCATTACCCCTAAAGCTGAAGCTCACGTTAGATACGCCGCCAGAAATTTTGGCATATGGCAGATGCTGCTTAATCCAGTGCGTGGCATTGATAAAATCAACCGCGTAGTTGTTATGCTCTTCAATACCGGTCGCAATCGCGAAAATATTCGGGTCGAAAATAATATCTTCCGGCGGGAAATCTAGCTCTTTCACCAGCAAATCATAAGCGCGCTTACAAATTTCAATCTTACGCTCAAAGGTGTCGGCCTGGCCCTTTTCGTCGAACGCCATCACAATGGCAGCGGCGCCGTAGCGCTTACATAACTTCGCCTGACGGATGAACTCTTCTTCGCCTTCTTTCATGGAAATCGAGTTAACGACGGCCTTACCTTGTACACACTTTAAGCCTGCTTCAATCACTGACCATTTACTGGAGTCGATCATAATCGGCACGCGGGCGATATCCGGCTCTGATGCCACCAGATTCAGGAAGTGCGTCATGGCTTTAATCGCATCCAACATGCCTTCATCCATGTTGATGTCGATGACCTGCGCACCGTTCTCAACCTGTTGGCGCGCCACGGTCAGCGCTTCATCGTACTGCTCGTTGATAATCAGGCGTGCAAAAGCTTTGGAACCGGTTACGTTGGTACGCTCGCCTACGTTCACAAATAGCGAATCATCATCAACGACGAACGGCTCTAAGCCAGACAGCTTCAAAGTCCGTGGTAATACCGGCAACTGACGTGGCGGTAAGTCTTTAATTTCGTTATAAATGGCATTGATATGGTCTGGCGTGGTACCGCAGCAGCCGCCGGCAATGTTCAAGAAGTTACTCAGCGCAAATTCTTTTACCAAACTTGAAGTCACATCTGGCGTTTCATCAAAGCCAGTGTCGCTCATTGGGTTAGGCAAACCAGCATTGGGGTAGATACACACATAAGTATCTGCAATCGAAGACAGCTCTTCTACATACGGACGCATCAAAGTAGCGCCCAATGCACAATTCAAGCCAATGGTGAGCGGTTTGGCATGGCGCACAGAGTGCCAGAACGCGGTTACCGTTTGGCCGGATAAAATACGACCAGAGGCATCGGTCACCGTGCCGGAAATCATAAGCGGCAGGGTATAACCTACCTCTTCAAAAAATGCGTCAATCGCGAATAGTGCGGCTTTACAGTTAAGCGTATCAAAAATGGTTTCAACCATTAAGATATCTGAGCCACCTTCAACCAATGCACGCGTTTGCTCCAAGTAAGCATTTACTAACTGATCAAAATTCACGTTACGCGCAGCGGGGTCGTTCACATCAGGTGAGATAGAAGCCGTTTTTGGTGTAGGGCCCAATGCGCCAGCCACAAAACGCGGCTTATCTGGCGTGCTGTATTTAGCACAAGCCGCTTTCGCCAGCTTAGCTGCCTCTACATTCATTTCATACACCAGATGCGCCATATGGTAGTCATCTTGTGCAACAGCCGTGGCACCAAACGTGTTGGTTTCAATGATATCGGCACCAGCAGCTAGGTACTTTTCGTGAATCTCTTGAATAATATCAGGCTGGGTTAAGGTCAATAATTCGTTATTGCCTTTTACAAACAACTCGCGCTCACCGGCAGGGGCTTTAAAATCAACAAAGCGCTCACCACGATAGTCAGCTTCTGTCAGCTTATATTGCTGAATCATGGTCCCCATCGCACCATCTAAAATCAGGATGCGCTGCGCTAATAGCACACGTAATTGGGTTTCTATCGGGGAGGGTGTTAATTGAGCCATGAAAATCAGTCGTTAAAATTTTCTCAATTTTATCATGCAAGTATCAGGTTGCTAAATCTAGTTCTACACTTCGCCACGCCTATATTGCACAGCCTCGGCAAGGTGCGCAGGTTTAATCTCAACCTCCCCCGCTAAATCAGCAATACTACGCGCAACTTTTAAGATACGGTGATAAGCGCGTGCAGATAAATTAAGGCGTGATATTGCAGTTTTTAATAAAGCCAAACCGGCCGCATCAAGCTGACAGTAGGTATCAATTTCTGCACTGCCAAGCGCAAAGTTCGCTTTACCTTGGCGCTGCAGTTGCATATCGCGTGCTTTTTCAACGCGGGCACGAATGGTCTCGCTTGCTTCTGCATCGGCAACTTTAGTAAGCTCATCCTCTTTTAACGCCGCTACGTCTATGTGTAAATCGATACGATCTAGCAACGGGCCGGAAATTTTGCCTTTATACCGCGCTACCTGATCTGGCGTACAACGGCACTTATTGTTGAAATGCCCTAGATACCCGCAAGGACAAGGGTTCATGGCAGCGATTAACTGAAATTGAGCTGGAAAATCAGCCTGACGTGCCGCACGCGAAATAGTAATATGGCCACTCTCTAAAGGCTCACGCAACACCTCCAGCACTTTGCGGTCAAACTCAGGTAGTTCATCTAAAAATAAAACGCCACGATGTGCTAATGAAATTTCACCCGGGCGAGGAACGCCACCGCCGCCCACCAAAGCCACGCCAGAAGCAGTGTGATGAGGAGAACGAAATGGGCGCCGCTTCCAGTGCTCTACTTTATACTGCCCATTGAGCGACTGCAGCGCAGCGGATTCTAGCGCTTCATCTTCTGCCATGCTGGGCAATATGCCTACAAAACGGCTTGCTAGCATACTTTTACCGGTGCCGGGCGGCCCGCTCATAATCACACTATGGCCGCCAGCTGCGGCAATCTCTAACGCGCGCTTAGGGCCAGACTGCCCTTTCACCTCGCTAAAATCAGGATAAATAATAGGCTGCGCTTGTCGCTGCACATCCATTTGCACCAATAAAGTGCGTCCGCTTAAATGTGCGCACACTTCTAGTAAGTTTTTAGCTGGATAGATGACTGCATCGTTCACCAGTGCGGCCTCTAGCGCACTTTCGGTCGGCAAAATAAAGGCGCGCCCACTTTGATAAGACTTATAAGTCATGGCCAATGCACCACGAACCGGGCGCAACTCACCGGTTAACGCCAGCTCGCCTGCGAACTCATACTGAGATAAAGCGGTGGCTGGAATCTGGCCACTGGCGGCCAGTATGCCCAGTGCAATGGGTAAGTCGTAACGTCCGCTCTCCTTTGGTAAATCCGCCGGTGCCAAATTGACCGTGATTCGCCGCGCGGGAAACTCGAACTGGGCTGTCTGCAATGCAGCACGCACACGGTCTTTACTCTCTTTCACCTCAGCCTCAGGCAAGCCCACTATTGTAAAGCTGGGCAAACCATTGGCCAGATGCACTTCAACCACCACCTGTGGCGCATCCATGCCGGTAAGCGCACGACTATACAATACGGCTAAGCTCATACGGCTTACTTTCCTTCTAATTCAGCCAGTCTGGCTTCTAGTGCTTCCAGCTTTTCACGCGTATGGCGAAGCACCTCTGCCTGCACTTCAAACTCCTCTCGCGTCACAAGCTCCA
>Ga0208751_100436_pt1 | contig 11881 bp, 26 predicted proteins | sample LakWasMet22_HOW5_2_FD_183868 | JGI IMG/M metagenome (GOLD analysis project Ga0208751, IMG submission 183868) | Freshwater sediment methanotrophic microbial communities from Lake Washington under simulated oxygen tension - Sediment Metagenome... | ecosystem: Environmental > Aquatic > Freshwater >... | reverse complement strand
GATATTGAATGTATTGTTTAGTATTGTTTATACACGCTTGTTCAAATGGTTGTTCGGGAAAACTTGTTGTATCTCTAAATTCGTATCCGTACTTCGATGCTTTCAACATATCTTCATCTGACCATTTTTTATCAGTCAATGAGTTTGCTAATTTATATCCTTCAACAGTAGAATCAACTTCATTCCAAAAGAATGTTGGGTGTGGTCTTTGTGGGGCACTCATTAAATGTTGCCATTTAGATTTTTTTAAAACAGTTTGAACACAAATACCCTCTATGTCCATTTCTTTGTTTAAAATGGACAGATGCTCTTCGATTCTAGTTCTATTTAATTTCAATAAACCTTCTTTGAAAGAAGTTGATGCGATTAATAAAATATCACCAGTTACGGGGTGTGTAGATTCTGAATGTCGAAATAAATTTTCAGATGGGGTTAAGCACCAACCTTCATTTCCTTGTTCCATTTGGATACCGCTTAATAAATGGTATTCGTTTTCAATTTTTACTAATTTTAAGTTCATAATTTTAATCGTTTAGGTTTAAATCTTCTTCTGTTTTTAAGGTATTAATAAGCGTGTAATCATTATATAAATTAATGGTAATATGACCCTCTGACTGTCTAAGCATTAGTTTTAAATAATCAATAGTGTCTTGCCCGAAATCGCCGTCTTTTAAATCCTTTAAGAAATCGTTTCCCTTGTAATTTATTTCAATAGTTAATGGACTAAGACCCATCTTTTTTCGGTAGCCTACTGATTCGTAGATTAACCAAGAGAAGTATTCTAATTGATAAAATTTAAAATCTGTATCAGTATGCTTGTAGTTGTCTTTACCAAAATAACTTCTTGCTTCGTAAGGCATTATGGTAGGAAATGCAGATGAAGTTGCGATAGTTTTTAAATTAGGGTGTGTAAACATTGCGAATAATTGCAAATCATCACCTCGCATATAGGTATTAACCTCTGAATTAACTTCAACGTATTGGTCGTCGATTAAATCTATCCACGCTTCGCATTGCTCGGATAATAAACCACCATTCTCAAGTAAAATAGTTTTTGGTTGCTTGTCGTATTTTGTCATAATTTTATAACTTTAATTGTTAAGTCCCTATCTTTATTTGCAATATTTTTGTAATCAGATGAATTTTTCTCTAAGTTTCGTAGTGCTTTTTTATGGTTTTCTGCTCGTGTAAAAAATGTAAAATTACAACCGCCATCAAATGTTTCTACCTTAAAATCTTTAAGTTCTTTTGCTTCCTTCATAATTTTACACTATTAATTTTAAGGTATTTCCCGCAACGGTTAATTTGTAATCTTTTTCATTATCTAATTTAAAAACAACATCGTATTCGTCGTGTTGACTTAATTCGTAGCCTAACTCATAAGTGCTAACAGTCACTAAGCATTGTTTATTATTTAAAGAAAGTACGGTCTTAGCTAATTTTTTTCCATTACTTGACCATCTAACTTCATTTATATCTTTCGGGTCAAAAGTGAAAATCGCTTTAACTTTGTGCTCTAATTGATTTTCCCAATCAATACCTTTTCCAAAAAAACAATTTTTAGTTCTTTTTTTTAGCTTTTGCTTTTTATTAACTTCCTTCATAATTTTAGTATTCAAAAGTTATTTTTAATGTCATTTCAGTTATTCTAATAACAATAGGTTGTTCTTCTACTGACATACATAGTTTTCTTAACCAATCCCATCTTCTATTTCTTTGATTCATCATAACGATAATTGGCGTATCTATCATTGTTACCTTGAGGTCAACAGATGTGAGGTTTGTTTTTATAGTTAATGTGCTCGAAGATAAATCATACGAAACACTATCAACGTTATCATTATCAAAATCAATTCTTGATAATACTTTTGCTAGGTACTTTGAGGATACGATAAAATACATTTTTATTTATTTAAAATAGTTACATAACCATTAATAATTTTAGGAACAAACATTTCTGATAAATCGTCGCCGTCTTCAAAAAGTACATTGGCTTCCGTTGTAACATCTACGTCCCATTCTGTTTTTTCGGGAAAAGCTGTTTTAACAACACTATCAACGGTTTCATTAATTCTATTTGCATCGTATGATGGTTCTCTTCCAATTTCCATTCCGACACCAATCATAATTCGCATAGCTTTTTTTAATTCATCTAATGTGAATATTTTATACAAGTCAAGATTTTGTTTTTTAATAAAACCAGTTCTAAAGCCTTTTTTTAAATCATCACTATTTGTATAAAATCTATCGGCTTTTAAAATGTCGTGCTCAAACCATTCTTCGGCTAATCTATCAATGTTTTTTCTATTTTCTAGTACATTGTAAATATCGTCCGTACTAATCAAAGGTCTTTTACCAATAGGTTCGGTAGAAGCAATAATGTTGACTGAATCAGTACTAAAACAGTTTCCAGTACCCCAAATTCTGATATTGCCTTTGCCGTCGTAGTACTCTGTACCACTTTCGATTTTCTGATTAAATGGTTTATCCGACAAAAGATAAAACTTGTTATTGATTTCTTTTAATTTCATTTTGTTTATGTTTTTGGTTTTTATAAATCGTTATCGTCCCATCTACCACAGCAGTAGAAGTTGAATGTTTTTTCGTAACCTTGTTTTACTAATTTATCATAGTCTTGACTTAATCGGTTAGCATTTTTATCTTTCCAATTGTCATAATTTTCCCAAATAAAAAACTTTTCTTGTGTTACTCGTAATATTTCTATATACCCTTCTTTTATAAGAAGAGGTTTGGATACTGAATCAATAAAATTAATATTCAATCCATTATATAAACCTTCTTTATTTACAAGAATTTCCCATTCAGTAACTTCATCTTCTTTAGGCAATCCCTCGATAAAAATATCCACAAATTCTGATGGCTCTCTTTCGTCGTGACCTAGAATGGTTCTTCCTTCTTTCGTGTAATCCATAAGTTGATTAACTAAATCAACCATATTTTGATAAGTGTATTCTTTACCTTCATTTAATTCGGCGTGTTTTTCCCATCCTTTGAAGAATCCTAACCAATGACCAGTAGTGTCAACGTGTGGCAGATGCTCTTTACAGAAATCATCCGCAAGTCTATCAACTAATGATTCTTTTTGGATACCGAATTTAATTAATTCAAGTACATCAATTTTTGGTATTTTAAATAAATCTTCTGTTGAAGCTACAATTGTTTTTACTGCTTTAAACTCATTTTGGTATAGAGCCATTAAGTCAGATGTTAAGGAATCTATTTCAAAACTTTTGCCGTCCCAAACATTATCTTTAATAACTGGACAAATAACTGTATCAAATAATTGTGGTTCTTCGCTACCAAGAAGGTAGTAGTGATTTTTAATCTTAATTAACTTCATAATCTACAATTCTTAAAATATTAATAAATCCGTCCGTAACTTTTGGTTCGTACTTGTTGTATCTTAAATCTCCATATCTATCAATATGAGTTGGAGAGTTTACCATATCAACATAAGCCACCCATTCCGTTCTTTCTGTGGAGTTTTCAGTTTGTTGGTCTAACTTAAACGATTTAGATAGGTTAATTATGTCAATCAACGCCACTCGTTCTAAGTTATTTGTAGAAGCTATGATTAATTTGTAGTCGTTGGGGTGTTCGTTGTAATAATTTTCATCATCAATAATACCAACTGAATTTCTGACCATATCCATACGGTAGCCTTTGCCACAAATTTTGTCATTACTCAAAAGGTAATAATGGTCTTCTACTTTTTTTAATATGAATTTCATTTTTTTATAAAAATTTAATGATTAAACTCATTAATGGCTATTATTTTTTTTCCTTGTGTCATTTGAGAAGATAAGTATTTTAAAATCAAATCATCATCATCCCTTGTTGGAAAGCAATAAATCTCGTTAAATATGTTAGGTATTCCGCCATTTATAATTGATTCTATTGATTGAAAAACCAAAACATAACTTTTGTCTTTTAATTCTTCTTTCAGCCATAAAAAACCACTATCTTTTTCGTAAATTGCTTTTGGAAAATAAAGTAAAGTAGCGTTATCAATAATTAAAGTAGTATCATCTTTATTGTTACGAATAACATCAATTACTTGCTTCTTTAATTTTTCTCCCACTAAGCTACTCTCAAATCTTTTTAATTTGGTTTCGTCTTTTATCCATTGGAAATACTCATTGCAGAAGTCTAATACTAAATAATTTTTTAATTTTGGTATTATACTTTTTACAATAAGTGTTGTTTTTCCAGTTCCGTGTCCACCTACTAATAATGTTTGCATTTTATTTAATTTTACTATTAATTGCATTATTAACACCAATCATAACTTCATTTTTAAAATTATAAATCCATAATTTTTTTGTATCTAATAAATGCTGTTCGTAAGCATAGTCTAAATACTGTGAAAAGGCATAATCAATTCTTGTTTCTAAAGAAATTAAGAAACTAAAAGGTAACGTTAAAGTTGCTCCAAATCTCAACTCTTTTCTGCGTCCACCAAAAGATTCGCCGTCATATATTTTAACCTCACAATATAGTTTATCATCAATAGCGTTAAATTTTAAATCAATGCACTCGCCATCAAAAGTACTCCAAGTACTAACTTGAGATAAATTTAATGGATAGTAGTCGGGATTTTCTTCTTTATGTTTGTCTTGCCATTTCTTAGATTCAATAATAGCTTCGTTCTTATTAATATATCCAATTAAATCCAGTACGGTATTCCAATGTGTGCTTCTCACTCCACCTACATATCTCAAAAGTTCAAATAATTCAAATTCTTTATTTTTTTTCAATTGAGTTTCTTTAGTTTCTTGCTCGGTCATTTTATTTAATTTTAGTGATGGTGATATATCCGTTTGTTGTGATTTTTGGTTTAAAGAAATCTGACACTTTGTTTGGTTTTTCTACGTCGATAGTTTTGTTTTCTAACTCAATTTCCACGTCCCATTCAGAAATTTCTTTATTTCTTCCGTCAAGAAATAAGTGAATGTTTAGGTTATTATCATCAATTGATTCTGTTTTTTTATTTATTGCGTAAGTCATAGCCTTTAGCATATCGGCATCCGTCCATTTTTTATCAGATGTTAATTCTTTATGCTTTTTAAAACCCGCTTTAAATCCATAATAATCATTGGTGTATGCTGAATTTTCATTCTCGGCGTATTCTTTAGCTAGAGCGTCAATGTCAAACCCATTAGGCAATAACGCTTCAATGTTTTCTTTGTCGAGCAGAGGAATATTGTATTCGTTTTTGAATCCATATTCATTGGAAGCACCTATGATTTTACTATGGGTTGTATTATCGTGAACATTAATATCGTTATCGGCTAACATAATATACTGTTTCAAGTATAAAAAAACCTCTCCTTTTTTAATATCATCTGTATTTAGCAAATAATATTGACCTTTTAAATAAATTAATTTCATAATCTAATCAGTATTTATTTTTCGTAAACTAATATTCCAAAACCGCCATCTAACATTTCGGTAGCTTCTTCTACCGAATCGGTATTTTCAACGTCCCAGTTTCCAAAGTCGTCTTGGTCTAAAACAGCTAACAATTCTTTATGTGAATCAATTGATTCTCCTTTGTAGGCTTTTTCAATGTTGTTTCTTTCTAATATAACTGAATTTTCATCTTCAACGTATCCTTCAACATCATCGTTTCTCCAACCTTTTTGAATACGCCCAATCCAAAAAGTATTAGTATCAACACAAACAAATATTTTATCGTATTGTTCGTATTCTTTATTATGTTCTTTGGCTACATTTGTGATGTCGTAGTATTTTGCAAATTCAAGTTTCATAGTGTTATGTTTTTTTTGGTTTTTTATTTAATTATTTTAGCTAAAAAAGGACTTTTGGTTCTCATATTATGAATACTGTCATATTCTGTACCAATTGGCTTTCCATTAGATTTGAATATACGAGCAGAACAATCTTTTTCTATTTCATCAACGATAAAACTCTCGCCGTATCTGTTGTATAAACTATCTCCAACTTCTACATCACTTAAATCGTGAGTAAATACTATATCACCTTTTTGTTTGTATTTTTCACGTATGAATAAATCAAATAAATCAATTTGTTCAAGTTTAAAACATTTCTCTCTTCTACCGTTAAAAACCATTCTTATTCTACCGCCCTTGCGAGTATCTGAATCAAAACTTATAATATTGTTTGTTTCAATAGCTTGAATAATATCGTAGGCGTGAGTTGGGTTATTCACAATTGTTCTGTCTAACACGTCCATTAATTGTCCGCTACCATCAATATAAATAATATCCTTGATGTCATTGCGACCCGCACCCGATAATAATTTAATAAGTTGACTTAATGAATTGTAATGTGTTGCTGTGTACATAGACCAAGTGCAAATCACGTTCTTTTGACTGAATATTAATTGATATTGCTCGTCTTTTGTAAGGTTGTTAAAATCGGGTACAATTTGCATACTGTCGATAATATCAATTGGAAGATTAAAGTACAATTGAATATTACTCTTAGCGTAATCAGAATCTTCGTTTGCTGATTTTAAATTGTCGTTGTCTATGAATATTAATTTTCTCATTTTATTTTACGATTTGAATGTTTGCTAATTGAATTAACGATTGTTCTCTTACTCTAATTTGGTGAGAAAACTCTAAAAAACCTTCTATAATCTCTTCGAGTTGTAGTACGTTGTGGTTTCCTTTTCCATTAAAAGATGGCATTTGTACTGGCGCATAGTGACTAGGAAGTAAATCAGATTCTTTAATTACGATAGGTTGTCTTAAATCGTCTATGAATGATAAAATTTGCGTTCTCTCTCCGTTAATTGTGATTCTTTCTACGCCATTTGAGATACTTTTATCATCAGCTAATTTATTATACTTTTCAAGTAATTCGATATTTTTTAATTGCCATTTTTCAATTAAATTTTGTGATTTATTTGTGCTCATAATTGTTTTTTTAAATTAATTCTAGTGATTTTTTAATAGCTTCATCCAACGCTTTGTAATACGGCAAATCTTTTTTAGTTGTGTAAATTGGTTTAAAATTTTCATCATTTAAACTACATATATCAAATCTGAATAAATCTCCGTGAATTAAACGTGTTTTAGCAGAAGATATTTTTAACATAACTGGAATTGGCACAAGTAGTAATTTATAATCTTTCATTAAAAAATCAATTACTTGTTGGTATAAGGGAATTAATGTGTAATCATTTCTGTTAAAATTAACTTGACTAGGGCAAAAACAAAACTCTTGCTCTTTTATCTTATTAGGGTTATTTTCATTTTGCATAGAACTAAAGCAATTTTCATTAAATCCTTCTTGTTTCAGTAACTTTGCGATTTCGTATGTTACGAATAAATGTTTCATTGTTTCTAGGTTTTAACTGGTTTATTATTAGTCTTGCACGGAAAGTTTGTATTCTTTGAATCTTTTGTTAGATTCTAATACCTCAAGGATAGTTTGCTCTACGTCACCGTAAGTAAGTTGTTCAATTTTGGCATAAAAATCAAACGGACATTGTAAATACGCTAATGGAGTTACTAATCTAGTAGCCGTACCGAAGCAACCGTTGTTTTTACCAAATCGGTCTTTTTTATTCCAAGCAATATTAAGTTTGAAGTGTTTTTCAAAAATTTCTAATGCTTTGTTACCTTCAATAATTGCTTCTTCAAATGTGTCAAATACACCTATTGTGATAGTTTTGTTTGTGTATCCACTATCTCTATCGTATTTAGGTTTGTCGTGGTATCTGAACTCTATGGTTACTAATTCCTTTGTCATTATTACTGGCTTTTAACGTGTTTCTTGTACAAATGTACAACTACTTTTTATTTCTGCAAATTATTTTTTGCCATTTTCCTAAAAAGATGTGTAACTTACTGAAAATTAGGTAGAATAAATTTACAATTCGTGATTCGCAAATCGAGAATTTAGGGTGTTTAGCTAGTAGTTTTTGAACAAATAGGTTTCAATTTCAATATCCTCTTCGGGAAAATGATTTTCACCAACTTGTGTAAGTAAACGCTTCATTTTATCCGCTAATCTTAATCCTTTTGCGGTGTATAGAAACGCACACTCTTCGTGGTCAACCCAATCATCTTCGTTAACGTCACGTATTAATCCATCCTCTCTAGTGAACTTGGATAAGTATTCTTCAAATAGTTCGTTTGCCCAACAGATATAATCGTCAGCATCTTCTATGTTTTTCTTCGGGTTGAATGGTATCATAGTTATTTTTTTAAAGATGTTATTTCGCAATTATTTTCGCATTTTCTCTCCTTTTTAAATTTTCGAGATACGAAGTAATATGCAATTACAAATGGAATAAAAACTGCTATCCAAAACACTACACATAAAACATCTTCCTTACTGCTTATGCTTTTTGTTGTAAGTATTTTTATTGTTCTTGCAATAAATAAAAGTATAATCATTCCAAATAAAAATAGGATAATTTGGAGTAATAATAGTTCGAGATTTTCGCTTGTCATAGTTTAAAAATTTTCACGGTTAATTCTTAGTAATTTATTGATTTTATTATCAAAATTAATTGTTGGAAGTTTGTTCAAGTAATCAATAAACCATTGTCTTCCCTTGTAATTAAAAGTTGATTTAGGGTAATCTCCATTATCTGTATCAGAAGGGATAGCGTATTGCCAATACAACCCATTTAAAACATTATCAACAATTGAATGGTCATTCCACTCTCCCCAGTAATCAGAAGTCCCAAAAAACACTTGTGGCATATACTCTGTGAATTTATACTTCTTGTTTTTACTTCGATATGTTTTTTTTGTAGTATGATATTCAGCCCAATATAAATCTTTTATTTTTATATCAGAATCTATTAATCCTTTTCTGTAAAGTAATTTAACGGTACGTTTTTCTTGCTTTATCCAAAGTCGTTTGGCTTTTCTCATAGTAATTTTTTAATTTTCAATATTGCTAAATTTTTTCATATAAAAATAGTGCGTTACTTCGTAATAATGCTCTATGTTTAATGTAAAAGCATAAAAGATAGAATGTTTGATTATTCTAGTGTATCGAATATACTTTGTTCTCAAAATTAATTTTTAGGTATTGATTTGTTTTTTAAATTTTCTTCACAAACTCTAGGGTCTGTGTGTTGAATGGTAACGCCTACTAGCCAACTTGCATTTTGTGTTTTTATTGTAGCAACTCCTTCGCAACCACAAACGTCACAAACTGTTTTGCTTACATAACTATTTTTTGTTTTCATAATATTAGTAATTGTCCTCGTTTGGTTTATGGTCAACAACTATTTCATTTTTGCATTTGCAAATAAATACATCGCCATTAGCAACTGACCTAGAATAATGAAAGTCTGTTGTGTGTGTATCTCTTCCACATTCATTGCAGTAGAAAGAGTTTTCCCATTTCTCCAAATCTTTAAAGTATTGGTTTATTCCACCAGTATTACTCATTTCATCTGTAATAACTATTACTTCTGTTGGTACTGTTTGAGGTGGTGGTAAATCTTGTTTTTGTCTGCTGAATAAATCAAGCCCAAGTAGGATTAATCTATTTATGAAATCAGTACCAACCTCTGTGTTTTGGCTTATTTCAATAATTAAATCATTCCCAGTATAAGAGTGTTTTTCAGTTAAAAGCATTTTATCTTCACCTTTCTTTAAAAGGTATTCACATACTTGAACTTTAAGTTTAGTAATATTTTCTATTGCTAATTCTTCGTTAGATTTATTTTCCATATTAATTTTTTTTATGCTTTTTATATAACTCAAAGTCTTTCTTTGTAGCTTCTTGAGAGAATATAATGCTAGTTTTATTATGGTCAAGAAATTTACTTGTTTTGCACCCTAAAAGAAAAGCATCGTAAGTAGATTCACCTTCTTCAATGAAAGTGTCTGTATATCCTTCATCACGTTTTACTGTTATTAAAAAATATTTAGCCATCTTGATTTTCGTCGTTTAATAATGGTTTAAAAAACTTACTTACTACTTTTTGCATTTCATCCATAAGTTTTGGTACATCTACCTTACTATAAGCAAAATTGCTAATGTCTTTAATCTTTATTGTGAATAGAAATTCAGCTTCGTTTTTAGTTCCGCTCCATCCACACAAATTAATTGCTTTGGCATCTTTAGATAATTGTTTTTCGTGTCCATATTCGATATAAACATTATCAACTTCATCTAATAATTGCTTTGGTATTCCTAGTCTTTCCCAAAACTTCATTTCTTGAATTTCTTTAGCGTAACTTTCGCTAAAAAACTGTCTTGCTTCTACTTTTAGTTTAAATTTTACCATTTTTTTTATTATTGGTTTTTAATTGTGAAAAAAATTGTTCATTTTTATAATTAAGATATGTTCCTACTAAAAAAGCCAAAGCGTTATTTTTATTTAGTTTTAACTTTTTTTTTGAGGGATTATTAATTTGAAAGAATGAATACCGTAAAAATCTTCTCTCGATTTAAAACGTGTGTCGTCAACGAATACATAGTTGTACATTCCTCTTTTTGGATTCCATTCAACTAAGGCTTCTCTGTTGTTGTGATGTTGGTAGTTATAGTTGTGCTCAATCATAATTCTGTCACCGTGTTTTACCACGCTACCATAACTATCAACGAATTGACCGTCGGTAACTATGGCTAAATCCCCTTCGTTTAGAGGGGCTAATTTAATTTCTTTAGTTCGGCTCATATATCCTTAATTTTTTTAATTGATACTTGGTTAATCCAATGTACTCATTATGTTTCTTGATTAGCAATCTTATGTTTATAGCGATAATAGAACGAGTTTTTACATTGCAATTAATACCATCAGTATATTTATAATCTGCAAACCAAATGTGATGGTTGTGTTCAAAATTAAATTTACTCCTTAATAATTTTAATAATTTTACTTTCATTTTGAATTATTTTTTGAAGTTATCATCTAAATCACTTTCCATAAACCATCTAAACCCATCTTTGTATCTAATTATTCCGTGAAAAGGCTCTCCATTGGTTAACTCTTCGTAATAATTAAAAAAACTTCTAATGTCTGAAAATCCACATCTTACCGCAAACTTTAGCATATCGGCTGACCCAAATTCAGAAAATCGTTTTTGCTTATAAATAACTCTGTTATCTACGCAAACAGCCCTACCGCTATAACAATCCATAAGATTCATACCGTTATGGTAGATTGAAACCCTTTGCGTTAAGTACAATTCTTTATTAGATTCCAAGATTTGTACAACCTCTAATTCATCTTTCAAATCTTCCATATCTAAATCGTTTTAATTGCTTCGGTTATTGCTTTTGTTAATGCGGAACGGTATGTATTAGATATATTCGGCGACATAACCTTAAATCTGAATACTTTTTGGTCAAAGTGTAGTGATTTATACAATTTAATATCTTGGCACTCATAGAACCATTTTACTTTACCCTCAAAATCCATAGCAACTGCTTTTAATTGGATTTTATGATTAGTGATGAACCAATCAGTTATTTGGTCGTATGTTGGGGCTAAACAATATCCTTCAAAGTTAGATTGAAAAGATACTTTGCTAATGTATAGTTCTTTAGAATCAGAGTATGCTCCAAGACACGCTTCCGAAAAACCTTTTTTCTTTAATTGAAGAGCCAGTTTGTATGGCACAAACAAATCTTTTAAATCACTCATTTTAAATAATTTTTACTTTACTGGTTGTTTCATTAACGTATTTAATCATTTCATCAGTATTCATAACACCATCAATTCCTTCGGGGTTTCCGTCAAAGATAGTTTGGTTTTCAATTTCCAAATAAAAATATCCGTGTCGTACTCTTATGAATACATATCGGTTGTCCTCTGTTGTAGCGTCCCATTGTGACGGGCATCCGCCACACGTCATTACAATACTGCTTTTGTTTATTATATCCATTTTAAATA
>Ga0208751_100434_pt1 | contig 11894 bp, 16 predicted proteins | sample LakWasMet22_HOW5_2_FD_183868 | JGI IMG/M metagenome (GOLD analysis project Ga0208751, IMG submission 183868) | Freshwater sediment methanotrophic microbial communities from Lake Washington under simulated oxygen tension - Sediment Metagenome... | ecosystem: Environmental > Aquatic > Freshwater >... | reverse complement strand
CATGCGAACCTCGTGGGACGGGAAGATAGGGGTAACGATATCAACAGAAGGCGATTTAGGCGAAGCTGTTAACCCAATCTACACACCTAATTGAGCAAAGATTCGAATTATTAGTCGGGTAGGTTGGTCAACATCTTCTCGTTGATCCGCCAATCCGGTGTGCGGTTCCCAGATGGCAAATCTAATGTATGTAAAACGTCATGTCCCGGCCACTTTAGACTTGCCGCAAGAAGTCGCGGAAGCTGCGCATCGACAAGAAATTTCATGCCGCCAGTATTTCAATTCGTTTAACCTTGGCAAGACGAGAGGCAAACTCCAATGCGGCCATAATGTCCTCTCTTTCCAAGTCTTCGTAATCTGCAAGAATATCGTCGACGCTCATGCCGGAACTCAGCCATTCTAGAATGTTTTCAACCGGATAACGCAAGCCCCGGATAGTAGGCTTGCCATGGCAAATGTTAGCGTCCATTGTAATCCGCTCGGATAATAATTCAGTCATATCAGTCACCGTATAAATAGTGTTCGCTAGTTCCCAAGCTCCAGCTTGGGAATTCAGTTTTGGAAGCTCTAGCTTCCCGTCTCGCGAAGCTACGACTGCATGGATGCAGGAGGTAGAGCAACGCATGGAGCAGTTGCCGAGAGCTTCGCCTTCTGGGTTCCCAATCTGGAGATTGGGAACCAGCGCAAATCCGCTTTACAGCATTATCTGATGTTTAAGTCTATTTTCCACGATAAGCATCAATTTCTTGCTGTATATGTTGATCTAAAGCTACAGCGCTTTCCTCAACTGTGGTAGAAAAGTAGGCAAATTCTTTTTTGAATCTCTCGAACTCTTTCAACGCATCAAGGTTTTTGATTTTCTTTTCAATTTTCTTAGCTTGCTCACGAAATTTTGGTAATGGATTAGATGTGTACTTTGGCTTCCATTTTTCGCGAACAGACTTTACGACTGTATTGTATTCTGCAAGATTTTGCGCTTCATTTTCTGCTTTACGCAAAACTTCCTTAACCGAAGAATTTTTACGCATATAATCGTAAAATTGAAGCTCTTCTACTATTTCATCTTCTGTGAGTTTTTTAGGGTCAGTGGATGAGTTACTAACTAAGAACTCTAACTGCTCAGTAGTTTCATTAATTCGTTCTACAGATGATTCTGACAATGCGAAAGACAAATTTCTATCGTTAGATGGTTTTAATTGTCGTAATGAATCTGCAATTTCTATCACTCCAGTATCATAAACAACCTTTCTGCCATCTTTGCCTGCGTGCTTTTCAACAGCGGGAGTAATATTAAATACCGAAGACCAAGAACGGACTGCGGTGGTTTCAAGTAAATCAATGGCAATATCATAGTAGAACCATACAATATCCCAGATGATGTCGTTGTACTTTAAACCAGCGTGGTAAAGCTCATTTCTATATTTGTGGCAGATATTGATTGCATCAAATTGAGCGGAAGTGATTTTTTTGATTGTCTTGCAAAACTTCAGTTTTTCGTCAAGACGCTGACTTTTAGCATAGTCTCGAAGTTTATCTGATGTAAAACGTGAACTAATGTGGTATGAACCAAATGTTTTTGTCATCGCAGCATCAAAAGATAATTCCTGTAAGCAAGCCCCATAGATGATTAGTTCTATAGAATTATCAATAAGCATAAGTGCAAAACGCGCATATAAAGGGTCGCGTTTACTAAGTTGATGCGCCGCAAGATCGAGTTGCTCGATACATGTATAAACAGATTGTGACATATGAGTTTAAGTGCCTAGCAGGATAAGTACGACTTTTAAAATGCAGCATCCGAATTTATTTGTGGTGCCTGTTAAAACCCTACACTACGCCGCCTAAATGCCCATAAGCCGGCAAAGTTTCCAGTCGTGAATCTTCCAGCGGTTTACCCACGGTAAAGTGATACAGGCTTTGGAATTTATCGTCCTTGAACCCCAAAATCTCATGCACGCTGTCATCAAAGTAACAGCCGATACCGGTGCCGCGAAAGCCTGCCGCTTCCGCTTCCAGATATAACGTTTGGCCTATCAGGCCGCATTCCCAGAATAAACGGCGGTAAAGCCAGGGCGCCGCTTGGATGGTTTCGCTAAATTCCGCGACCATGCCCAGGCTGAAAGCGCTGTCGCTGGCGATGGGTTGATGGCAGGACAGCGTTTTGGCAATTTGTTTGCAATCGCCTGCAAGCAAATGATAAAGCGGCAATGTTTCAGATACTTTTTGCCAGCCAAAATCAGCCAAGGTTGCGGCTTGCAATTTTGCCAAGGCTCCATGATCTCTCGGCAATGCGTATACGCCTGGGGCTAAATCTTCAACTCGGTGGACGAAAATAAACAGGTGGATTTTCGGCGGCCATCGCCACAGCTCAAATGCGGCGGTGGTTGGCAACACGGCGGCCAGCATTCGATAAAAATCAGTTTGCGGCATCGGCGGCATTTTGCCGTCAAACTGTTGCGCACTGCGGCGTTGCCGGATGATTTGCGTTGCTGTTTTTGTGCAGAATGATTCTATAGATTGCCGTTCAACTTGCCATGCCGGCTCTGCTGTTTGCGGTTTGCTTGCAGCGGTTGAGACTTCATCAATGACCGGCCACTTATACATATGATAAGCGCGAAGGCTATCGGCTTTACCGGACCAAGTTCCTGATTGCGCGCTTTCCAGCAGAGTCTTGGCGTCTAAAGGCTTGTCGTCAAAATGGGTATTAATCCGGCAAATAATATCGGGTGATTCATGTTCCTGTTTTTTGAAATCATCCCGATCCAGTCCCAAAAGCTTGGCGATGTCGTCATTCGACCATTCTGCGAGTAATTCCACCGACCAGCCCAGTGTTGCCGCCGCGTAGCCCAGCGCCCCCAGCGCATGACCAATATCATGCTGGCAATAACGGTAAGCCCTTTCACCGTATTTCCAGGCTTCCCGCCAATGGACGGAAGACAAGCCGATCAATATGCCGGAACCGGGCAATATGCTTGCAAATTGGCAGCGCTGTTCAAGTGTATGGTCGTGGCTGACATAGTGATAAACCCCTGATTGAATAAAATCATTACCGGTGCTGACCATGTAGGCTTCAGTCGGGTGCAGGTTACCGCTGGATGGGTTGCAACGTAATGCCCACCGGCTGGGTCCGAATTGTTTCCATGCCGACAAGCCGAAGGCTAATTCCAGTAACAAACCGGCATTAGGCAGGTTTAACGGTTTTGCTGGTATGGTTTCCGGATTATCCAGATCGCTAAACAGCGGCTCAAGTTCTGCGCCGGGTAAGGGCAATTTAATAATATCGCACCCGGAGAAATGCCGGAATTGGTCGGGTTGATCTTCCCAATCGATTGATTCCGGGCCTTTGGCGTATCGCTCCAGACTGTGCTTGGTGCGATTGTGGTAGTTTAGGACGGTTTCGGTTTGCTTATTCATAGGGGTAAATCCACGGAGAAAAGCTATCTTCAAAAGGGGGTAAGGATCTTCCCATATTTGCCTGAAATTACAATGTTACAGATTAATTGATCAACTTGGGCTCCATCGCTAAATCCTCTACCCAACAACCAATCGGGTTGCCAAGATTCATCTCCCTGTCTTCAAAGCGCACTAGAAAAACACTGCGGGTTGGCTCTTCTTCGACATGACCAATCATCGTAAGTACCCCGCGTGTACCCGCTTCGACCAATATCTCGCCCTCGGCGCCGTTGGGTATCGAGCCATCATCCATAATCGTTTTTGCAGCATAAACGACATCGCCAATATCTAAATCTTCAATTTCTCCTTTGGTTTGTAGCAAACCTTACATTGTTGGTTTTGTGTGTGCGTAAAACCTGTCTGAAAGGACGTTGTTTATTGTCGTGCCGCTTTGTTAAAGCCTTATTAAACAAGCGATTAAACAATTAGAAACGAAATGGCATACAGGTTGCTTTAGATATTTACAAGAACGATGCCAACCCTTTTAGGAGACTTAAGATGATTACACTCACAGACAAAGCCATCACCGCAGTTGGTCGATTTATCGCCAGCTCGGAAATGCCTTCCGCCGGTCTTCGCATTGAAGTCACCGATGGCGGATGTTCAGGCTATCAATACGGATTGAAACTCGAAACCAGCCAAACGCCGGAAGATACTGTGATTGATTGCGGTGAAGTTAAGGTATTTATCGATCCAGGCAGTTTGCCGATGCTGGATGGCATGAACGTCGATTTTCTCGACAGCATCGACGGCTCAGGATTTAAGTTTACCAACCCGAATGCGGCTAAAAGTTGCGCTTGCGGCACATCGTTTAATACCAGTGCCGAAGGTACCGGAACCAAGACCTGCTCGTAACCAATACAACCGTAGGATGGGTAGAGGCATAGCCGAAACCCATCTAAGACCGACACGATGGGTTTCGCTTTGCTCTACCCATCCTACAAACCGATTTCCGAGGATAAAGCCATGTGGGACTATTCAGACAAAGTAAAAGAGCATTTTTTTAACCCCAAAAATGCGGGCGCGGTCGTTGATGCCAATGCGACAGGCGAAGTGGGTTCAATCAGTTGCGGCGATGCCTTACGGCTGACTTTAAAGGTTGATGATGACAGTGAAGTTATTCTTGAAGCAGGTTTTCAAACTTTTGGTTGCGGCTCTGCAATTGCTTCCTCATCGGTATTAACTGAAATCATCAAAGGCATGACGCTGGATGAAGCCTTAAAAGTGACCAACCAGGACATTGCCGATCAACTAGAAGGCTTACCGCCGGAAAAAATGCATTGCTCGGTGATGGGACGTGAAGCGCTGCAAGCGGCGATTGCCAATTATCGCGGCGAAGAATGGCAAGACGACCACGAAGAAGGCGCGTTGATCTGCAAATGTTTCGCAATCGATGCGGTGATGATCGAGGAAATGGTTTGGGCCAATAAATTGCGTACCGTTGAAGACGTCACCAACTTTACCAAAGCTGGCGGTGGCTGTGCGTCCTGCCATGAAGACATTGAAGCGATTTTGGAAAAAGTACTGGCTGAAAAAGGCGAGAAATTTGACCCGACTGCTGCACCAGTGGAAGCCCCTGCAAAAATTGCCGCAGTGAAAGTGCCATTGACCAATTTGCAACGCATCAAAAAAATCGAGGAAGTGTTGGAGTCATTACGACCTGCTTTGATGGCTGACGGCGGTGACGTGGAACTGGTTGAAGTGATTGGCAATACCGCTTACGTGAACATGACCGGCGCCTGTAACGGTTGCCAAATGGCGGCGATGACCATTGCCGGTATCCAACAACGCTTAATGGAAGTGATGGGCGAATTTATAAAGGTCGTCCCGGCAACCGAAATGGCGAAACTGGTTAATATTGAGGTGGCGTGATGAGCGATATTTATCTGGATAACAATGCCACAACCAAGGTTGATCCGGTCGTAGTTGATGCGATGATTCCTTATTTTCTTGAACAATACGGCAATCCATCATCCATCCATAAATTCGCCGATGGCGTGGCGCGCGGACTTAAACAAGCTCGGCAACAGGTTCAGGCTTTGATCGGTTGCGAGCATGATTCTGAAATCATTTTTACATCTTGCGGCACCGAATCTAACTCCACCGCGATTCTGTCCGCAATCAAAGCCCAGCCGAATAAGAAAGAAATCATCACCACCACGGTGGAACATCCGGCCATTTTAAGCGTCTGTGAATATCTTGAAAAAGAAGGCTACACCATTCACAGAATGCCGGTCGATAAGGCCGGACGCTTAAATCTGGAATCGTATAAAAAATTGCTATCCGATCAGGTGGCGCTTGTCTCGGTAATGTGGGCCAATAACGAAACCGGCACCATTTTCCCGGTTGTGGAAATGGCGGAGATGGCTAACGCTGCCGGTGTGATGTTTCATACCGATGCAGTACAAGCTGTCGGCAAGATTCCGATGATGCTGCAAGATACCAAAATTGATATGTTGTCAGTGTCCGGGCACAAGTTACATGCACCCAAAGGCATCGGTGTGTTGTATCTGCGCCGCGGCACACGTTATCGTCCTTTGTTACGCGGTGGTCATCAAGAGCGCGGCAGACGGGCAGGGACTGAAAACAGCGCATCTATCGTTGGTTTAGGTAAAGCCTGCGAACTGGCGTTAGAGTTTATCGAGTATGAAAACACCAAAGTCAAAGCCATGCGCGACCGTTTGGAGCAAGGTATTACCGAAGCCATTCCGCATTGTTTTGTCACTGGCGATATGTACAACCGTCTGCCTAACACCACAGATATAGCGTTTGAATATATCGAAGGCGAATCAATTTTGATGCTGCTGAACAAAGCGGGCATCGCGGCATCCAGCGGCTCGGCCTGTACTTCCGGTTCATTAGAGCCTTCGCATGTAATGCGGGCCATGGACATTCCATACACCGCAGCACATGGCACCATTAGGTTTTCGTTCTCGCGTTACAACAGCATGGCGGAAGTCGATGAAGTGTTGAAAGTGATGCCGGGGATTGTTGCGACCTTACGGAAATTGTCGCCTTATTGGGAAGGTGATGGTCCGGTTGCTGATCCTGAAAAGGCATTTGCGCCGACTTATGCGTAAGTGATTTCTGAACAGTGAAATATCGGGTTGAAATATTTTCAACCCGACCTACAAGACCGTTGGTTGGAGCTGCTGGTTATAAGTTTCCATCACGGCACTGTGAAAACGCCTCTTCTAAACTTGCTGTACCAGTCTTTCGAAGTATTTCACGTTCATATTCTGGCATCAGTGGCGTCGAGATACCTTTTCGCTTCACAGACATGAGATAACTAATTCCATCTTTTTCAATGCTGCCGGCTTTTGCCTTCGCACTTTGAATGGCTAGATCCGCTAGCTTCGCTGCATTAAGGTCTGTAATGTTCGGTCCAAACTTCGTATAGATCACAAAATCTAACCCTTCAAAATTGTCTATGCACTTTACCACCATCCTATTCGGGCTGTGCGCTGATAGAGGTATAACGTAGTGCTTATCGGAACATTCGTTTCTCGTCTCTCGTCGCCACAACAAATCAACTGCTTTTTCTTTGCTTACGGTGTTATTCAGGATCAATATAGTAGCAAGAACAGAGCTTCCAAGGGTCTCGACAGGAACAACAGTAGGCGCACCATCCCGAGTGGAACTCGAACGCGCAAATTCGATCAAAAATGGTGTTTCGATTCCTTCTCGCCTTTCACAGATAAGCGGTTCGATTTCCTTGCCAGGCTCTTCTATAAGAGATCCATAAGCCATAATCCCAATTTTACTCATAGATAACACTCTCGAAAATATATAGCTTACAAGGTTAAGTGGCCCCGCTGATACGTCGATGTAGAATGAATTCCGCTAGTTCTGCGAGGTGAGCTCGTTTACTTCGTGTTAGGTTATAGACTTTCTTCTCGCATATGGAATCATCATAAGGCAACCACTGATAAGCAAAGTCAGAGAGCCTGTAATGGGTACTGTGGTTGCATTGAAATAGAAATTTGTGCCGATTTTAGAGGAATTCATTGCTGAATACAGAGAAGCCCCTGCACCGGTATTAGTTATGTTGATCCCACCAAGTACGCCTGCTGAGAAATTTAGTGGTAAGTATGTGAAGCTATCTAATGTGGCATTACTGCCGAATGTTCCACGAACCGTATTATCCTCAGCAAATAGAACCCATTCATCATTTAGTTTGAGATATATTTTCGCGCTTATAAGAGAGTTTTCAGTATCTACAAGATTTTCCCAGTGGCCGCCACTACTGAATCCTATAAAATTATTTACAATTATTGGTTCGAAGGTAACTGCTTGTCTCTCGAAGACGTTATATCCACCAATTTCCTGCCAATTGATAGTAACTAATGCAGCTGAGACATTATTCATATAGAACAAGCTTCCGACAATCAACGTTCCTAATTTTGTTTTATTACTGAACATTATTTTCTCTTTATCAGCCAAGTAGGGTGGGCACGCTTTTTGTGCCCACGTGAGGATAAACGGTGGGCAGAAAAGCGTTGCCCACCCTACATCTGAATGCCACATTTGGGTTTTTCATTTCTGGTCAATCACGATTATGTTTTCTTCTGAATTTTGTGGCTTCAGCCGAATCGTTCGGAATTATCGCATATTGCTTGTTTTCGTAATCTTCAATTAAATTGACCAACATTTCCATTTCGTCCGCCTCGGGCGTATCAGATTCTGCTTGAAAAATCATTTTCAGACGCTGGAGTGCGGCTTGTAGTTCGTCATCGTTACTGATTGGTTTGTTAATCATCAGTTTTTACCAGGTTTTAATTCAAATTTACCCATTCTCCATTTTGTCGTCTTTACGACAATTTCCTGTTCCTGGCGCTGTATTGTTCTGTCGGCATCCCGTCAACCAAGGCTTTCAGCCCACTATTTCCGCCGAATAGATAGTTGGCAAGTAATTTGCTGTATTGAATTTAGTAGGGTACGCATTGCGTACCATTGTTTAGCTTATGAAAAGGTACGCAATGCGTACCCTACGGTGAATTATGAAAACTCAGCTCCGCCAAATCATCATTGATGACACCACACTCAGGGATGGCGAGCAGTCTGCCGGTGTGGCGTTTTCGCTGGATGAAAAGCTGGCGATTGCGACGCAGTTGGCGGGGCTGGGTGTGCCGGAGCTGGAAATTGGTATTCCGGCGATGGGTGCGGTGGAAAGAGATGAAATCAAGGCGATTGCGGCATTAAAGCTACCAGCAAAACTGCTGGTCTGGTCAAGAATGCGTCGCGACGATTTGCCTGCCTGTTTAGGCTTGAACGTAGACAAGGTGGACTTATCCATTTCGGCTTCCGATCAGCATATTCAGCACAAACTTAAGCAAAGTCGGCAGTGGGTGTTAAGCACGATCAGCAGCTGTGTTCAGGAAGCGAAGGATCTTGGTTTGGATGTTTGTGTCGGCATGGAAGACGCTTCACGTGCCGATGTGGATTTTTTAATCCGTATGGCTGAAGCGGCCCAGCAGGCCGGGGCGAGCAGAATTCGTTTTGCAGATACCGTCGGCATCATGGAACCGTTCGGTGTGTTTGCAACCATCAAAAAGTTAAGAGCCGCAACGGATCTGGAAATTGAAATGCACGCCCATGACGATTTAGGGCTGGCTACGGCTAATACCTTGGCGGCGGCGCTGGCTGGGGCAACACATTTAAACACCACGGTAAATGGATTGGGTGAACGCGCTGGTAATGCCGCATTGGAAGAAGTGGTGGTGGGATTAAAGCAGTTGTATGGGTTTGAAACCGGCATTTCGTTGCAGAGTTTCCCCGTTTTATCAGAGCAGGTTGCTCGTGCCTCGGGTGATGCGATCGGCAGTCGCAAAAGCCTGATCGGCAAAAATGTTTTCAGTCATGAAGCGGGCATTCATGTCGATGGCTTGTTAAAAGATCCGAAGAATTATCAAGGGGTTGATCCGGCTGTAGTGGGTCGCAGTCATCAACTGGTGTTAGGCAAGCATTCCGGAACACAGGGGGTTATTCATGCTTATCAACAAATGGGTATTCCGGTCACCCGAATTCAGGCTCAGGCTTTATTAATGCAGGTCAGACGCTTTGTCAGTGAGTTTAAACAGCCACCCAACGCGGTGGATCTTAACCGATTTCATCAAAATCTTTAGGAGAGGCAGTCATGAACGAAATTAGTGAAAAACAAATTTGTGAGCCGGAAATTAAAGAAGAAATGGAAATACCCGATCAGGATGATCGTTATCCCGGTTCATTTTTCAGAATTCCAGGAGCGCCCATTACGGGTAGCACGACCTGGAGCCTCAGCTAGTGGTTATGGTCATGTCCAATAACGCAAATATCAGCACTGAAAAACCGTTGAGCTTTTTCGCCCAGTGGCACGAGGACGTTTATTGTGTTTTTGGGCGTGACCCTGCAGCGCACAGTGTCTGGGAGATTTTACTGACTTATGCGGGTGTGCATGCGGTGTTGACGCATCGAGTCACCCATCGTTTATGGCATGCAAACTGGCATCTGTCGGCCAGAATCCTGGCTGCATTCAGCAAGATGATTACCAGTGTCGATATTCACCCGGCGGCAACTATCGGGCGACGCTTGTTTATCGATCATGCGCTGGGGGTAGTGATCGGTGAGACGGCGGTGATTGGCAACGACGTCACGCTTTATCACGGTGTCACTTTGGGCGGCACCACTTGGAATAAAGAAAAACGCCATCCAACCTTGGGCAATAACGTCATGGTGGGGTCGGGAGCCAAGATTCTTGGCGCAATTACGCTGGGTAACAATGTCCGCGTCGGCGCTAACTCCGTGGTGATTAAAGATGTACCGGCTTGCTGCACGGTGGTGGGTATTCCAGGACGGGTGATTCAAAGTAAAGGCACTCAAATCCAGAACCTTCATGGCATTGATTTGGATCATCACTTGATTCCTGATCCGGTGGGTAAAGCGATTGCCTGTTTGATGGAACGCATTGATGAACTGGAGGCCGGACAAAAACAGGCGCTTAAAGTGTTGGCGGAAGATAGTTGCGACGTGTGTGATGCGGAAAGCATTTGTGCTCCCAGAAAAGAGACGCCGGTAAAACGCGCGGTGGGGGCGGCATAAATGGATCTGTTAGATTTTGAAGCACAAGGTTTGTATTTTGAAGAACCCGATGTTGTCGGGGTTAAAGAATTAATAGCCATAGCGGCAGAGAATTATGCGGATGGCGATGCCGAGCAACCCTTATTGAAAGCGTATGCGCTAGCACCAGAATCGTTGAATGTGCTGGTGGCATTAAACCGGTTTTATTACTACCAACATCGACTGGATGATGCATTGGCCATCACCACAAAAGCATTGGCGGTGATTAGACCAAAGGTGTCATTTCCGGAAAATTGGCGCCTGTTGGAGCTGACACATATTACCGGTGCCCCTTCCGAATTATTAACTCAAGTCAGGTTGTATTTATTCACCGTAAAAGCAGTTGGCTTCCTGAATATGCGTTTGGACAATCTTGATGTGAGTCAGGCTATTTTTGAAAAGCTGGTGAGTTTAGATAGTAAGGACAGGATTGGCGCACAAGGATTATTGGAATTAGTGGTTAAGCGTAAAGTCGATATAAATTGGGAGCAGCAGCATGTTGAAAGTTAAAGGCGATTCATTACTGTTAATCATGGCCTGTGCGGCCTTCGTTATTCTGGCTATTTATCTTTTAAGTCAGGATGTGTCTTTAGTTGGTCCCATTTAATTACCGGAGAAAACCCATGAGTTTTGAAGAAGATTTGGAAGAATTAGAATCTGCTGAAGATTTTTTACAATATTTTCAGCTCGAGTATGTGCCAAGCGTGGTGCATGTTAATCGTCTGCATATCCTGCAACGTTTCCATGATTATCTACAAAAAGCCGGCGATGACATGCCTGAAAACGAACCGGCAAAGCGGGCTGTTTACAGCAAATTGTTAATGCGCGCCTATCAGGATTTTGTTGAATCAGACGCTCAAACTGAAAAGGTATTTAAAGTGTTTTCAATGGCTGAAACGTCGCAAACCGCATTTGTTTCTTTAAGCGACATAAAGACATGAAACCCGATAGATTCGACGAAGGCCGGTTTGAATTTGGTGAATCGGTTCGGGTCACCAGAAATGTCCGTAATGACGGCACCTACCCGGGCATGGATGTGGGTACGTTGTTAGTTCGCCGGGGCAGTGTCGGCAATATCCTTAATGTCGGTACTTTTTTACAAGACCAGGTGATTTATACCGTGCATTTCTTGTCTGTTGACCGAATGGTTGGCTGTCGACTGGAAGAACTGATTGGTGGCGATGAAGCTTGGAACCCCAGTCGCTTTGAGTTCAGGGACAAGGTGGTTTGCAATATCGATTTAGGTCTGAAGGGCAATGTACTGTTCCCCAAAGGCACGGATGGCGAGGTTTTTAAGGTAATCAGAGACCATCAGCTCATTCAATACCATGTTGCTTTTCAGGGTC
>Ga0208751_100431_pt1 | contig 11947 bp, 7 predicted proteins | sample LakWasMet22_HOW5_2_FD_183868 | JGI IMG/M metagenome (GOLD analysis project Ga0208751, IMG submission 183868) | Freshwater sediment methanotrophic microbial communities from Lake Washington under simulated oxygen tension - Sediment Metagenome... | ecosystem: Environmental > Aquatic > Freshwater >... | reverse complement strand
CAGTAAAAATGCCGAAATAGCGATAAATACTACCCACAACGTGGGATACCCCCATTTCCATTGCAGCTCTGGCATATGCTCGAAATTCATCCCGTAAACGCCGGCAATAAAGGTTAACGGTATGAAAATGGATGAAAATATCGTCAGCACCTTCATCGTTTCGTTCATTTTGTTACTCACGCTGGATAAATAAATATCCAACATGCCTGCGATTAAATCCCGATAAGATTCCATGGCTTCGATGATGCGAATGGAATGGTCGTAAACATCACCAAAATACCGTTTGGTATGCGTCTTAAGCAAGGTTGATTCGCTGCGTTGAATTGCTGCGAGTAATTCTCTCAATGGCGAGACGGAGCGTCTTAAAAAAATCAATTCACGTTTGATTTTTTGGATGGTGCTAAGCGTTTGATAAGAGGGATTGGCAAGTAACTGGTCTTCAACGTCTTCAATGAGTTCATCAAACGCATCTTGTAACGCAAAATACTTATCGACGATGGTATCCATAATCACGTAGGTGAGGTAGTCGGTGCCGAGATTTCTGACCTGACTCTTATCATTGTTAAGCCTGGTGATGATCGGGGCAAAGACTTGGTCTGGTTTTTCTTTAAATGTGAAGACGAATTTATCTAACAGCAATAAGCTGATTTGTTCGTACTCTATATTAAATTCGCCTTCTTCAAGTGCTAATGCCTTGATAACGATATATAAATAATCGTCAAATTCTTCAAATTTTGGCCGCTGATGCGTGTTAAGAATGTCTTCCAGGACAAGAGCATGAATATCAAAATATCGGCCAATAGCATCAATGATAGAGACATCCTGTAAGCCATCGATAATGACCCAGGTTACTGTGTCAGTATTTTTAAAAGGCAGTAGCTCTTCAATGGTTTTTATTGTTTGTTTGGTTAAAACTGATTTGTTGTAGTCAATGACGGTGATGATATTTTCATTTGAATGCACTTCACCGACATGCACTAATGAGCCGGGCGGCAAACCCGATTTCTCGGAGGCAAGGCTCAGGGATTCAGACATGAATAATGGTTAAATTAAATGACTTCATAGTGATGGCCTTCAGCGTTCCAGCATAATATTTCAGCCTTATCTTTTTGCCAGTCGGCAAGTACAAAACGCTGGGCAGATTCGCCATTTAAGATAAAAGTATGAATTGCTGGACGATGGGTATGTCCATGAATAAGGCGTAAACAATGATGCTCGCGCATAACAGATGCTACGGTGCCTTGGTTGACATCCATAATGTCCGAAGTTTTTTTACGTTTATGCAGATAACTACGAAATCGATACCAACGTGCAGCCAGTAAGCGCAGTAATAACGGCTTAGAGAGTACGTTGTTTTGCCATTCTGCCGAATGTGATTTGACCCGGAACGCTTGATAAGGCAAATCGTCTGTACACAGTAAATCGCCATGTGTCAGCAAAGTCGGCGTGCCATGTAGATCGATCACCACATAATCAGCTAGCAATGTGACGCCGGTATCGCGGCAAAATTTATCACCCAACAGAAAGTCACGATTGCCCTGCTGCAAATAGACTTTTGTACCTAGGCTTGTCAGATGTTTGAGCTGCTTACGAATTTTATTGTTGGGTGGGCTTGGGTCGTCATCGCCTACCCAAGCGTCAAAAAGATCACCCAAAATATAAACAGCAGTAGCTTGAGGAGCTCTCTCGCTGAGAAATCTTAGAAATCGACGAGTGATTTCCGGCTTTTCCAGCGAGATATGTAAGTCAGAGATGAACAGCACATCGCTTTTCAACGACTTATTGGGTACTAAATTGGAAGACAATGTCGATTTATTCCACGACTTCCGCTTTTTGAATGACGATGTCCGTTTTTGGAACATCTTGATGAGGACCACGATTGCCGGTAGCTTCTTTAGCCATGGCATCTACTACATCCATGCCTTCAATAACTTCAGCAAACACAGCATAGCCCCAGCCGCTGGCGGTTGGGCTGGTGTGGTTTAAGAAAGCATTGTCTTTATAGTTAATAAAAAATTGAGCCGTTGCAGAATCAGGATCTGAAGTGCGTGCCATCGCCAGCGTACCACGAGTATTGGCTAAGCCATTGTCAGCTTCATTTTTGATGGGTGCATGAGTTGTTTTTTGGCTGAATGAACTATCAAAACCACCACCTTGCGCCATAAAGCCAGGAATAACGCGATGAAAAATAGTGTCGGTATAAAACCCTTCTTTAACATAACTAAGGAAATTAGCCGAAGAAATCGGTGCTTTCTCAGTGTTTAGTTGAATTACAATGTTGCCGAGCGAGGTAGTTAATTTAACTTTTGAAGCTTTATCAGGCATTTTATTTTCCGTTGCAAATGAGAGTGCCGCTGTTGTTAGAAGCATTAAAAAAACAATAAATAAGCGCATATTGATTTACTAAGAAGTGAATCCGAGCCTGAATTCTATGTGTTTTTATCTTGAAAGAGAAGCAGTAATCTTGCTAAATTGGCCCTCTTTTGATGAGGGCTTCTAGCCTTTACTAATCATCGTTCATCGAATTGAACCCTATGCGCAAACCGCGCTTAACTGCTAAATCCAATAATAATGTTGAAAATCTATAACACCCTGACCCGGGAAAAAGAACTGTTTAAATCAAGGGTGCCGGGTAAAGTCGGTATGTATGTGTGTGGCATGACTGTTTACGATTACTGCCATGTGGGTCATGCTCGAGTCATGGTGGTGTTTGATACGGTCGCACGTTATTTAAGGTATACAGGTTATGACCTGACTTACGTGCGTAACATTACCGATATTGACGACAAAATTATTCAACGTGCTAATCAAAATGGTGAAGAATTCACTGCGTTAACACAACGATTTATCGATGCAATGCACGAAGATGAGCGCGCACTGGCCGTGCTGCCGCCTGATAGAGAGCCTAAAGCGTCTGAAGCTATCGGCGATATAGTTGCCATGATCGAAGCATTGATCAGCAAAGGGTTAGCTTATGTGGGTACTAATGGCGATGTTTTTTACGCGGTGACTAAGTTTCCTGGCTATGGCCAACTATCAGGAAAAAATTTAGACGACCTGCAAGCGGGTGAACGCGTCGATGTCGACCATGCCAAACACAACCCATTGGATTTTGTGTTATGGAAAATGGCTAAGCCCGATGAACCTGCCTGGAATTCACCTTGGGGATTGGGACGGCCCGGCTGGCATATCGAATGCTCGGCGATGTCAACCTGCTGCTTAGGCAATCACTTTGATATTCACGGCGGTGGCATGGATTTACAGTTTCCGCATCATGAAAATGAAATTGCCCAGTCTGAAGGCGCTACCGGAGAACACTACGTTAATTACTGGATGCACAACGGCTTTGTGCGTATTAATGAAGAAAAAATGTCCAAATCATTGGGCAATTTCTTTACCGTGCGCGAGGTATTACAACGTTATCGGCCCGAAGTCATACGCTTTTTTATCTTAAGCAGCCATTATCGCAGCCCGCTTAATTACTCTGATGAACATCTTAATGAAGCAGGCGTAGCGCTAACGCGGCTTTACACTTCGTTGCGCGGCTTAGCGGTCAGCGATGCGTCTCTGGATGCAAGCTATCAAGCTCGATTCGAACAAGCGATGGACGATGATTTTAATACCCCGGTAGCCATAGCTGTGCTGTTCGATTTGGCGAGAGAGCTCAATAAAACTAAAGACATTGACCAAGATAAGGCCGAACAGTTGGCGGCAACGCTAAAAAAATTAGCGGCGTTGTTGGGTCTATTACAAGATGATTCTGAAACCTTTTTGAAGGGCGGTATTGTTCATGAAGCGGTTAGCGATGGAATTGTTGCCGGTGACACTCTAACGGAAGAAAAAATTGAGCAATTAATCCAGGACCGTTTGGATGCCAAAAAAGCCAAACAATGGAGCCAAGCCGATAGCATTCGTGATGAACTTAAAGCACAAGGCGTTATTCTTGAAGACGCCCCCAGTGGCTTGACTAGCTGGCGACGTGAATGATGTTCTTGCTAACTATTAGAATCCAAAATTAACCTAGAAAAACCATGAGCGAAATTAAAGATAAATCAGTTGCAATATTTCTTGATGAACTGGCCAGTAAAGCAGCGACACCCGGCGGCGGTAGTGCTGCCGCAGTGATGGGCGCCCAATCTGCGGCGCTGACCAGCATGGTCTGTAACCTAACCATCGGCAAGCCTGCTTACGCTGAAGTGGATGCCGAAATGCGGGTATTGTTGGCAAAATCAGAGGCATTACGAGAGCAACTTACTGGCATGATCAAAGCTGATATTGATGTTTTTGATCGCCTAATGGCTGCTTATGGTTTGCCCAAAGAAACAGACGAACAAAAAACCTCGCGTAGCGCTGCCATTCAAGCCATTTTGAAAGATGCGACCGATGTGCCGCTGGCTTGCGCGCGCGCCTGTGCCGAAGCTATTTCTTTGAGCCGTATAGCTGCAGAAAAAGGTAATAAAGGTGTGATTAGTGATGCAGGTGTTGCTGTGATGGCGGGCTATGCGGCCTTAAAAAGCGCGGCGTTAAATGTTTACGTTAACGCAGGTAGTATTAAAGACAGAAGTTTTGCAGACGCACGGTTGGCTGAACTTGAAGTAATTTTGAACGGAGCAGATATTGCTGCAGAAGAGATTTATCAGCTTGTTAAGGGGAAATTGTAATGATTCCTCTGAGACGTAATTCAACAGTAATCTGTCAATCTTCGACACAATGATGTAAAACAAGAAAAAAACTGCAGAATAGAGGTGGTTCATGCGGCATCATTCTAATGAAGACATAGATGTTCAGCAGGAGTTAGCGCTGCAGTTTGATCAAGCTGAACCTTTATCCAATAACACACCCGCCATCGGTACGGATATGTCTCAATTATCCGCTCAACACATTCATCGATTATTGCTTGAATGTCAGTTAAATCATGCTGAGCTAGAACGAAAAAACCGGGAGCTTGAACAAGCCAAGCAAGAATTAAGCGTCTCTCATGATGATTTTGCCGGGCTGTTTAATTTATCCCCGGTTAGTTATCTGTCATTAAATTTGCACGGTGTTATTCAAAAAGCCAATTTATCGGCGGCAACGCTGATGGGCTGTGCGGTAGATGATTTAGTAGGTGCGCAATTTGAGCAATTTGTGCATCCTGATGACCGCGAAAATAGCCGTTTTTTTATCAATCAATTAACTCTCAATTATCCCTCTCGTACACAAGTTATTAAGCTTCACCAGCCAGGCAATGCCGCAATTTTTTCAAGTTGCCAGGGATTTTCAGTGTGTCATTGTTTATCTAAAGATTGCGCATACACCTCGCCCTGCATGTATGTTGAATGTCAGGGCGCTATCAATAAAGACCAAGTATGTCTGGCGATTCATGATGTGACCGCACATAAATATGCCCAGGAAACAGCGTCATGCCTAAATCAAAAATTGGCGGAGATGCTTCGAAAGCAAACTGTTGATCTTGTTGTTACCAACCAAACATTGATTCAAAAAGTTGTTGAGCTTAATTATTCCCAGCGGCAGATATTGGAGCGAGAGGAAAAGCTTCAATGCATCTTTAATGCAGCCATGGAGGGTATTATCACCATTGATAATATCGGTAATATCGTGTCTGTAAATGCGGCGGTAAAGACAATTTTTGGTTATACGGAACAGGAGTTGATCGGCTGTCACATTACCAAACTGTTACCTGTGTCAGGAATACAATCCCCAAAGCAAACGCCGCATTACCTACAACAACAGCCCGCAAAATTTACCGCCAGCGTTCGTGAGATTGAAGGATTGCGCAAGGATGGTACGAAGCTGCCGCTGGAATTATCAAGCGCCGAATTTTCCATTGATGGTGTCAGTTATATCACCGGTATTGTTCGTGATGTGAGTTTGCGTAAACTTCATGAGCGCTACGATAAAGAACATCTTGAAGAACTGGCGCATGTCACCCGGCTGGGCTTAATGGGAGAAATGGCGTCTGGAATTGCCCATGAAGTTAACCAGCCATTAACAGCGGTAGCCAGTTACACACAAGCTTGTCTTAATTTTATTGATGCTGAAACGATTGATTTACAAAAGCTGTCTGATATTTTGCGCAAGGCGAACCAACAGGCCATAAAAGCCGGTCAGATTATTCATCGCATGCGAGAGTTTGTGAAAACCAGAACCATGCAGCGCGCCAATGTTGACATCAATAATTTGATAATTGATAGCATGGCGATGTGCGCGGCAGATTTAAAACTTAGTAACATTAGCCATCGTCTTGAACTGGCGAATAATCTACCGGTTGTTTATATCGATGATGTGCAAATAGAACAGGTGCTGTTAAATTTGATTAGAAATAGTATTGACGCGCTGAAAAACCTACCGGAAAAAGCGCCAAGACAACTGTGCATCCAGACCCATGTAGACCCCGCCAAATTTGTTGAAGTTCGGGTCAAAGATAATGGCCCCGGCATCAGCCAAACCGAACGAGAAAAAATATTAACGCCATTTTACAGCACTAAATCATCAGGTATGGGTATGGGCTTGTCTATCAGTCGCTCTTTAGTTGAAGCCCATGATGGTGCTCTGCGCTTTAACAGTATTCCAGGAAAAGGCGCCACTTTTTATTTTACGTTGCCAGTAATGAGGACAGCTTATGCCGACTAAGAAGCCGGGCGGTCTGGTCTACCTGGTTGATGATGACTTTGCTATACGAGATTCGCTTAGTCTATTTATTGAATCAACGGGGCAAGCGGTAAAAAGTTTTGAATCCGCGGAGCAGTTTTTACAGGCCTACGACCAGGAGCAGCCCGGTTGCTTGCTGCTGGATGTCAGAATGCCGGTAATGAGTGGGCTTGATCTGCAAGACGTACTTTTAAAAAATAATATTGATATACCGATTATTTTTATCAGCGGTCATGCCGAAGTATCCGACTCGGCTAAAGCTTTTCGAGCCGGTGCGGTGGATTTTATTGAAAAGCCGTTTGATAATTTGGTCTTACTGGAACGTATCGAAGAAGCCCTTAATAAAGATATAGACGCACGAACAGAATATGCTGAGAAGCTGAAGTTAATGCACTCCATTGATCAGTTGACTCTTCGCGAAAAGGAAATTTTGCACTTGATAGTAAACAATTGTTCAAGCAAAGAGGTTGCCAGTGTTTTGGGCATTAGCAGCCGAACGGTAGAAGTGCATAGAGCACACATTATGGAAAAAACCCATACTGATAGCATCACACAACTGCTGATAATGATTGTGCGTTACGACGTTGTAACTCATTTAGCTATTAGACAACCACCAACATCTGATAATGGTCATTGATCGGTTTAGGTTTGCCTGTGTGGTAGCCTTGCGCATAGTCTACTTTCATCGCCATCAAGGTTTGCAGCACTGGCTCGCATTCAACAAATTCGGCAATGGTTTTTTTGCCCATTACATGGCCGATGTCATTGATGGATTTGACCATGGCCAGGTCAACTTGATCATGTTCAATATCCTTGACAAAAAAACCGTCAATTTTAAGAAAATCTACCGGCAGGTTCTTTAAGTACGCAAACGAAGATAATCCGCTGCCAAAATCATCCAGAGAAAATTTACAGCCTAGTGCTTTAAGTTGAGTAATAAATTCGGTCGCGCTGGATAAATTGGCGATAGCGGCTGTTTCGGTAATTTCAAAGCAGACTTTGTCAGCCGGCATCCCGGTAATTTCCAGTTGTTCTTCAATAAAAGCCAGCATATTAGGGCTATTTAAGCTGGGTCCGGACAGATTAATTGAGCACATTGATAATAACTCCAATCGTTCGATCTGCTCGGTAAAGCTGGCAAAGGTGTTTTGTATTACCCAACGGTCAATTTTGGGTGATAACTGATAACGTTCAGCGGCCGGCAAAAACGCGCCAGGGGCTGTTACGGTACCGTTATCGTTTTTCATGCGTAGCAGTATTTCACAATGTTCACCCTCGGCAATGCCCAGCGGCACAATAGCTTGGGTATACAGGCAAAATTGATTGTTATCCAAGGCGTTATTGATGATAGCCAGCCAATTCATTTCGCCTTGATGTTGGGCAATTGCCGCATCATCTTCGCGATAAATATGGGTACGGTTACGCCCTGCAACTTTCGCCATATAACAAGCCATGTCTGCATGTTTTAGATGGGTATCTGCGCCGCCTTTGTGAATATTGATAACAATCAAGCCGATACTGATGCCGATACGAAAACTTTTACCTTCCCACTGAAATTGAAATTTTTCTATTATCGAGTGGACTTTTTGGGTAGTACGTTGCGCTTGTTCCAATGGGCAATGCTCCATAAGGATCGCAAATTCGTCACCACCCAGTCGCGCCAAGGTATCTCTACGCCTGATTACTTGAGACAGTAGGGTGCTGATTTGCCGCAATAACTCATCGCCGGCGGTGTGGCTGCAAATATCGTTGACGACTTTAAATTGATCCAGATCCATATAGCACAATGCATGTTCCGAGTCCTGATCGCGTGCGGTCATAATGACTCGTTCCAAGCGACGATCGAATTCATTACGATTGATAAGATCGGTCAAAGGATCGTGGGTGGCTTGATAGCTTAGTTTCTCATTAAGCAATGACGCTTCGGTCACATCTTCTTGAATTGCTACATAGTGGGTTGTGACACCGGTATCGTCCACTAAAGGCGCGATAGATTGCTGTGCCAGGTAAATGTCCCCGGATTTTTTTTTGTTTTTTAATATACCGCGCCAAACCTGACCAGCAGATAGAGTTTGCCAAAGGTCTTGATACACCTCTTGCAACGTGTCGCCGGAAGAAAAAATATGGGGGGTTTGCCCCAATACTTCTTCTTGGCTATAGCCAGTGGTTGCAGTGAGTTGCTGGTTGGTATATTGAATAGTTCCGGCTGGATTAGTGATGAATATTAGATTTGGGCTATGTTCCATCGCTAAATTTAATTTGCGCAGATGTATTTCGGTTAATTTGTGCTCAGTAATGTCTCTGATGATGCCGAAAATTCCGAATGACTGTTCGTCGGCCTTAAATATATCCAACGCGTCAAGAGCAATGACAATGGCGCTGACTGCAACATATTTGATGGCTTCGGAATCTTTGCAATAGAGGCGCAGCTCAGCATTGCGTGGCTGGATAGGTGTGGTGTCCGGTATGTTAAATATAATCTCAGCTTTAGCTAAATCATCCGCGTGAACCAGCGCAGAGTAATGTTTGCCGACCATTTCCGCAGCGGAATACCCCAATAAATCGGCAATTACATTATTTAGAAACGTAAATTGGCCTTGTTGGTTGAGCAAATAAATCATGTCTGGAGATTTTTCAACAAAAAACCGGTGCATCTGCTCAGATTGATTGAGCTGCAGCTGTATTGCTTGGCTTTGTTGTTTGATCTTGATGATTTTTTTAGTGTTACTGATTAACTGCAGCAACTCTTTAACGATATAGGGCTTCTTAATAAAGTCGTGAACAAAGTCATAGCGCAATGTCCCTGTTGCGGTAGCAAAAGTGGCTTCCCCGCTAATAATGATGACTTGAGTAGTGAGGTTATGGTCAGCGACATACTCAAGCACGCTGTGCCCATTCATGTCGGGCATGTTCAGGTTCAACAACATCAAGTGTACGTTATGACTTTTTAACAGTTTGATGGCGGCGATACCGCCTTCGGCAGTGATGACTTGATGTCCAGAAAGAGCAAGGATATTAGCTAAGCTTTCCCGCAACCTGGCTTCATCGTCGACCAAAAGTATATCTATCGACGGACCGGGTTTGGATGTTGCCTGAGAGGAGTTAGTCGATGTCCATAACATTTGGCCGATCCTTTAGTTATTTGGTTTATACCGTTCGGGGCAGAAAAATCTTGAAACTTGTTCCTTTGTCGGGCGTAGAACTGCAACTGAGCGTGCCGCTAAGTTCTTCAATCAAGTTTTTAGAGATGGTTAAGCCTAAACCTTGATGGTTTTTACCTTTGTTGCTACTTACAGGAACAAATAATTGTTTGGCGATGGCATCGGGTATACCAGGACCACTATCTTGGACTTGAATTTCGGCATAGCAGTTTTTACCCAGATAAATCCGATCCTTGGTTGAAACGCAAATGTTGCCGCCAGAAGGCATGGCTTCGGAGGCATTTTTTAATAAGTTAATCAGGATTTGCTTGAGCTTGTTTCTGCTGCTGGAAATTTCCGGCAAGCTGTAATCAAGCGTTAGGCTGATATTAATGTTATTACTTTTAAAAAGGCCCACTTGAAACAGTTTAACTAAGTCAACGATCAGGCCATTGACATCAACCAGACCATGATCTTCTTTATTTTCGCTATCTGGCGCATCAGTCAGTCTGATAAGGATTTCACCGACCCGGTCTATCTCCTCTTGGATAAGATTTATTTCGGTGGCGTTATCATTGCCCAGGCGCTCGCCCAATAAATACAAATAGTTGCTGATAATACTGAGCGGATTACTGATTTCGTGCGACATTTTTCTGGTGTGCAATTCATAATCAGACCGCAAATCAGCCACGGCGCCGGGTTCGGATGGCGCAACTGAGGAAAGCGCCGCTGATACCGCAACAGCGGCCTCGTGGGCAAACAAAGCGATAAAATCCGCACTGGCTTTGAGGCGCTCAAATGCATTTTGATCAAGTCCTACGACCAATACACCCACGGAGCGTTGCTCGGTAGTTAAAGGAATTACCAGCAGACCTTCCGTGCCGAATAGTCGGCAAATTTGCTGATCAACCAAGGGTGTTGATGCATCTGAACCGATAGGGAAGGTTGTTTTTTGCTGTTTTTCTTGAAACGCTTGTACCAGCAAACTCTGGCCGGAGTTGATATTGATAGACAGCGTTGACCAAAGGTTAACGTGCTGCTGGTCATTAACTGAAATGCCGTCCAGGGTTTCGTTGTCAGCGTTATAACTAAAAATCGCGCCCGCTGGAAATCCGAATAGCAGTTGCAGGTCGCGCTGAATAATACTGACAACGCTGCTGACTTCTGAAGTCACTTGAAGCTGTTGTTGTACTGCCGCACTGAGTGCGAAATTTTTAATATTTTCGCCTAACAATTTGTTTACAGCTTGTCTTTGTACAGGTGTGGTCAGGTTTTTAATAGTGCCTTTTTCAGGGTCAGAAATACTTATCCCTAAACTGCCCGCAGTCCGCTCCATAAGCGGTTTTACACCTGCCAGCATGTCCTCAAGCAACGCTTGGTTCAGGTTAAATAACTCTCCCGCTTGGACTAATGCAGTCGTTTTGTTGGAGCTATTAATTGCACTGAGTTGACTGGCTAAATGAATAATCTTGACCAGTTTGGCGCTATCGGCAACGGCTGCCTGCGAGTGATGTTGGTAAAGCACCGCATCGGCTATAAAAGATTGCAGTTTCCAACTAGCAATTAATTGTGCCGCAATTTCATTATGAAAAACGCCGAATTGCTCTTTTTCTTGATTATGCTGACCATCAAAATGCGCTAATAAAAACTCGGGATATTCCTTGGGAAAACCGCTCAATAAAATTAGCTGTCCAAGTCGATGCAATAGTCCGGCTAGATACGCTTCATCTGGCTGATCATAAGCTGTCAACATGGCTAAATTGCGTGCTAAGTGTGCGCAACTTAGCGAGCGGTACCAAATAAGCTCTACCAGATTTTGCTGAGTTTGCGGTAAAGAGCTGAAAAATTGCTGTACTGCTCGGGTGATGGCAATCGTCTTGACCGTAGATAAACCCAACACTACCAATACCCGGTTTAAATCGCTTATTTGCCCAAACTGGTTGTAAAACGGAGAATTAGCTGCGGCCAGTACCTTGGAACTAAGACTGGCATCCTGACCAATAATTTTGGCTAGCTCGTTCATGCTGATGTCTGGACGTTGTACGGCATTCATTAAATCCAGTAACACCCGGGGTATGGTCGGAATGTTGGCTGGATCAATTCTCGATAACAAGACGGCAGCTGCGTTGGACATGTTGTGTTCTAAAGGTTTATTA
>Ga0208751_100426_pt1 | contig 11994 bp, 15 predicted proteins | sample LakWasMet22_HOW5_2_FD_183868 | JGI IMG/M metagenome (GOLD analysis project Ga0208751, IMG submission 183868) | Freshwater sediment methanotrophic microbial communities from Lake Washington under simulated oxygen tension - Sediment Metagenome... | ecosystem: Environmental > Aquatic > Freshwater >... | reverse complement strand
AACAACGTTTTATTGAAGTCGGCTATCGTTCAGGGGGAACGGCACAATCCGCCGGTTCAGTTCCTAAAGAAGCCTTGATGCTGACCAAAGATGAAAATATTGTCGATGTTCGCCTAGCAGTGCAATATCAAGTTAAAGATGCCAAGCAATTCATTTTCAACGTATCAAATCCCACCGGGACATTAAAACAAGTTACCGAAAGTACACAACGGGGGGTAATTGGCAGCAGTACGATGGATTTTGTGTTGACTGAAGGTCGTAGCGAAGTAGTAACGCAGATCAAAAAAGAAATTCAGGACATTATGGATAGTTACCAAACCGGGATTCAAATTACTAGCGTTAACCTTCAAGACGCACAGCCTCCAGAACAAGTCCAAAATGCATTTGAAGACGCGATAAAAGCAAGAGAAGACGAACAACGCTTAATCAATGAAGCCGAAGCCTACTCCAATGATGTTGTACCTAAAGCCCGTGGAGCCGCTGCAAGAAAAATTCAAGAAGCTGAAGGTTACAAAGAACAAGTCATTGCTCAAGCGGAGGGGGAAAGCAACCGTTTCTCCAAATTGTTATCAGAGTACGAAAAAGCCCCGGATGTCACCAGAAAACGGCTTTATCTTGAAACCATGGAGACTGTTCTAGCCCAAACAAGCACAGTACTTGTGGATGTGAAAGGTAGCAATAATATGCTTTACCTCCCCTTAGATAAAATGATGCAACAAAAGCAATCAGTATCGCCTGTAACTGTTCCGCAAAATAATGCAGATCAAGTTGCACAACCGCTGAGTGAGATACCTACACAAGCACAGCCGCAACCACAAGCAGTTTTGCGCAATTCACAACGTGGCCGTGACGCAAGGGGACGCCAATGACACAAAATAAACTACTGGTAAGCATCGCCGCACTGTTACTGGTTGGCTCAATGTCCTTTTTTACTGTTAATGAAACAGAAAAAGCCATCAAATTTGCTTTAGGTGCCATTGTTAAATCTGACTACACCCCAGGCATATACTTCAAAGTTCCGTTTTATAATAACGTCAAAAAATTTGATGCCAGAATTCAAACAATGGATTCAAAGCCCGAACGTTTTTTGACCGCAGAAAAAAAGAACGTCATTGTTGATTCATTCGTAAAGTGGCGTATTGGTAATGTAAAAACTTTTTACACCGTGGTCGCCGGCGATATAGATCAAGCTAACTTGCGGCTGGATCAAATTATTAAAGATGCATTTCGAGGTGAATTTAGCAAACGCAACATCAAACAGCTAGTTTCAACTGATCGGCAAATAATACGCGAAATCCTGATTAAAAATTCCACGGCACTGGCTGCAGATTTAGGCCTGGAAATCATTGATGTTCAGGTGATGCGCATTGATTTACCGGAAGAAGTCAGTAGCTCTGTATTTAGAAGAATGGAAGCAGAGCGTGAAAGAGTTGCCCGCGAGTTCCGCTCTCAAGGTGCTGAAGCCGCCGAAAGAATACGTGCCGATGCAGATCGGCAAAGAGTTGTAACACTTGCTAATTCGTTTCGCGATGCTGAAAAACTTCGCGGTGAAGGGGATGCAAAATCAGCTGAAATTTACGCAAAAGCCTACGGTGCCAATAGCGAGTTTTTCACCTTCTATCGTAGTTTGAATGCTTATAAGAAAACGTTTACCGGATCAGATATGATGGTGCTAGATCCTGAATCTGATTTTTTTAAGTACTTCAAAAACCAACAGATAGTAAAATAACACTTACTAACTTGTTAACCCCCTAAAACGCTCCGCTCACGCGGGGCGTTTTGTTTGAGTGGATATATAAAATATGCAACAAAAAGATTCCTGGCTTTTGCCTGACGGCATTGAAGAGCTGTTGCCGGAAGATGCCAAACACCTGGAAAGCTTGCGCCGTAAGATATTAGATACCTTCGCTTGCTGGGGATACGAACTGGTTATCCCGCCCTTTATCGATTATCTGGATTCATTATTAACAGGCTCCGGCCATGATCTTGAACTGCAAACTTTTAAGCTGACGGACCAAATTAGCGGAGAAATGTTAGGGATAAGATCTGACATGACCCCCCAAGTAGCTAGAATAGATGCCCATAACTTAAAGCATTCCTGGCCAACCCGTCTGTGCTATGTCGGAACAATTTTGCATACCCGCGGCGACCCGCTAGAAAAAACCAGAAGCCCAATGCAAATAGGCGCGGAGCTTTATGGTCACGCCGGTAAAGAAAGCGACCTTGAAGTCATTCGTTTACTCCTGGAAATGCTGGCGATAACAGGATTACAAAACGTACATCTCGATTTAGGTCATGTCGGCATATACCGCGCTCTATCAGGACAGGCCGGACTATCCGATGCACAAGAAGCCGCATTGTTTGATGTTTTGCAACGTAAGGCCCGACCTGAATTGCAAGAACTACTAGACGGATTCAATCTTGATAGCAGCATTAAAAATATGCTCTTAAAATTACCGGAACTCAACGGTGGCAAAGATATTCTGGACAAAGCTCTCGACTTATTCGCATCGGCAAATCAACACGTTAAGCAAGCGTTGGCGGAACTAAACGCTATTGCGGACAGCTTAACCAAGACATTTCCACACTTAGCAGTTAGTTTTGATTTGTCAGAACTAAGAGGCTATCACTATCATACTGGAGTGGTTTTCGCTGCCTTTGTTCCTTCTGTTGGTCGTGAAATTGCTCGAGGTGGGCGCTATGATAATATTGGTGCTGTATTCGGTCGCTCACGCCCTGCGACCGGTTTTAGCGCCGACTTAAAACTATTGGCAACATTAAGCAAAACAACTTTCAGTGCAAAACCAGCAACCTTAATTTTTGCCCCGGCACTAAACGAACCTGAACTAACCGAAACTATCAGAGCATTGCGTGCCAACGGCCAAGCCGTGGTTCAACAGTTACCAGGTCAAATCGGCGGCGCCCAAGAGTTGGGGTGCTCAGCCATTTTAGAGCAAGATAATCAACATTGGGTCGTTAAGCCCCTATCCACAATAACTACTCCATGCGTTGCATAAGTACTATGTTCAATGTGTTGCTTTTGCATCCAACAATCCTCGGCAATTGCTTCGCGCATTGCCCTACATCCGTAAAGTCGTAAATTTGGAATAATCATGGGAAAAAATGTCGTTGTCATCGGCACTCAATGGGGTGACGAAGGAAAAGGTAAGTTAGTCGATTTGCTCACCGAGCAAGCGCAGGCAGTTATACGCTTTCAAGGCGGCCATAATGCCGGCCACACCTTGGTAATAGGCGGCGTCAAAACCGTTCTACACCTTATTCCATCAGGTATCCTCAGGGAAGAAGTGCAATGCATGATCGGTAATGGCGTTGTGTTATCGCCGGCCGCATTGCTGGAAGAAATCGAGATACTAGAAAAAGCCGGAATTTCCGTTCGAGAACGTCTGTTAATCAGCGAAGCCTGCACCTTAATTCTGCCTGTTCACATCGCTATCGACCAAGCCCGAGAAAAAGCCCGTGGCAGCAAGGCTATCGGTACCACTGGCCGCGGCATAGGGCCGGCTTATGAAGACAAGGCGGCTCGCCGAGGTTTACGCGCAGGTGACTTGCTCAATCCAGCTACTTTTGCCGAAAAACTCAAAGAGCTGGTCGATTACCATAACTTCATGTTGACCCAGTATTACCATGTCGATGCTGTCGATTATCAGCAAACACTGGACGAAGCGTTAAAGTTTGCCGAGCAGATCAAACCGATGCTGACCGATGTCAGCGAGGAACTTTATCGACTGCAAGCCGCCGGTCATAATCTATTACTGGAAGGCGCACAAGGTGCATTATTAGACATAGATCATGGCACCTTTCCATATGTCACATCCTCAAGCACAACTGCAGGTGGTGCCGCCACAGGATCAGGACTTGGCCCACTTGATCTTGACTATGTATTGGGCATAACTAAAGCCTATTCCACACGCGTTGGCAATGGCCCCTTCCCTACTGAGCTGCATGACGCAAATGGTGAGCACCTAGGTGTCAAAGGCCATGAATTTGGCGCTACTACTGGCCGTAAAAGACGTTGTGGTTGGTTTGATGCCGTCGCGATGCGTAAATCGTCACAAATCAATAGCTTAAGCGGTATTTGCTTAACCAAGCTTGATGTACTGGACGGCCTGGAAAAAATCGGTATTTGCACCGCCTATCGACTTAACGGCAAAATCACTGAAACTGCGCCTTTAGGTGCTGACCAATACCAAGGCTGTGAAGCGATTATTGAGGAATTGCCCGGTTGGTCTGGCACAACCGCTGGCATTACCGATTTTAATGCGCTCCCTGACAACGCTAAAACCTACATCAAAAGAATCGAAGAACTGGTGGGCGTCAAGATTGCTATTTTGTCTACTGGACCTGACCGAGATGAAACCATCATTTTGGAACATCCTTTTGCTTAAAACAGCAACGTGCATCCCCCACAGACAATTATCCTAAGGCAGATTTAATATGGCAGAAACAGTAGACGAATTAACGGTAACTTACGAGGATGGCGGTATTGAAACCGTTAAGGAACTGGATAAAAAAGTGCTGACCAAAGGCGCTTGGGCGACGGTAATGTATCGTTACCAAGACTGGGATCGGGCCAAAGAACAATATGGCCCAGATAAATACACTATTCGCCGCTACCAAAAGCGCAATGGCGAATATCAGCAAAAATCAAAATTTAATATTTCCAGCAAAGACCAAGCGAAAAGTATTATCGCTGCATTGGAAGACTGGACGAAAGAAGATTAAGGGATTGTCAGAATGGCTGGGGTTACTCCAGCCATTCAATAATGTGATCTTCCAGATCATCAACCTCGGATTCTTTCATTGCATAACTTCTAATTGAAACCCCCGCTTCATGCACGCTATTAGGGACTCCCGAAACTAGCGGATGCCATGAAGGCAAATCCTCGCCGTCAGTCAATAGCCTATAAGCACAAGTAGCCGGCAACCAATTGAATTCGGCAAAATCATGCTGCTTTAAATCCAAACATTCAGGAACCAGCTTAGTTCGCTCGGTGTAACGAGTACATCGACAGGCATCAAGGTCGATAAGATCACAAACGACACTGGTGAAATAAATATCGCCCGTGTCTTCATCTTCCAGCTTGTGTAAACAGCATTTACCGCAGCCATCGCACAATGACTCCCATTCCTCGGTGGTCATTTCAGACAATTTCTTCTCTTGCCAAAAACTCATTGCTATTCGTCCTGTAAGCGTACCGCCAGCACATCGCAGCGGGCGTGATGCAATACCGCATTGGCGGTTGAGCCCAGCAATAGTGCCAGGCCATGTCGCCCATGTGAGCCCACTACGACCAAATCTGCCTGAACTTGCTCGGCAAGCTGGGTGATTTCCTGCTTGGGAGCTCCCCAAATCAGCCATCGATTATCCGGAGCAACACCAAGCCTATCGGCAGTTTCGATAAATTTGTTTTTTTCCTTTTCCAGCAACGCATTATCTGACTCTTCAGTCAGCGAGATTACAGTACCGTAACTGGTATCAGGCATGGGGATATTATCCAGCACATGTACGATACTTAAATCTGCCTGATTTGATTTTGCCAGGCTTTTGGCTTTACTAGCCACCTCATTTCCATGTTCGGAAAAATCAATCGCCAGTAATATATGTTGGTACATGCTCATTCGCTTTAGACCGACTCAGGAATTAGATTTTATGGTAAATATCTGCACCTTCTTCAAGGAACTGCTTAGATTTTTCATCCATTCCCAGTTTAAGCGCTTCAGTTTCGTCCTTAATACCCTTAGCAGCCGCATAATCACGAACATCCTGACTAATTTTCATAGAACAAAAATGTGGCCCACACATAGAGCAGAAATGCGCAACTTTGGCTGAATCCTTTGGCAAGGTTTCATCATGGAATTCGCGGGCTTTTTCCGGGTCAAGACCAATATTAAACTGATCTTCCCAGCGGAATTCGAATCGCGCTTTGGACATCGCATTATCCCGCGCTTGCGCACCTGGATGACCTTTGGCCAGATCGGCAGCATGGGCAGCTATTTTATAAGTCACAATGCCTTCACGCACATCCTGTTTATTAGGCAGGCCTAAATGTTCTTTTTGCGTGACGTAACATAACATCGCACAACCATACCAACCGATATTTGCCGCACCAATGGCTGAAGTAATGTGATCGTAACCAGGGGCAATATCAGTAGTCAGAGGCCCTAACGTATAAAATGGTGCCTCGCCGCATTCTTCCAGCTGCTTTTCCATGTTGACCTTAATCATGTGCAACGGCACATGCCCAGGACCTTCAATCATGGTCTGTACATCATGTTCCCAAGCAATTTTGGTTAATTCGCCCAAGGTTTCCAGCTCACCAAATTGTGCTTCATCATTGGCATCGTAAATTGAGCCCGGACGCAAACCATCACCTAACGAGAAGGAGACGTCATAGGCCTTCATTATTTCGCAAATTTCTTCAAAGTGCGTGTATAGGAAGCTTTCAGTGTGATGAGCCAAGCACCATTTGGCCATGATCGAGCCGCCACGCGAGACTATACCGGTCATCCGTTTGGCGGTTAACGGTACATGATGCAAACGTACCCCGGCGTGAATAGTAAAGTAATCAACGCCCTGCTCGGCTTGCTCGATCAGAGTATCTCTAAAGATTTCCCAGGTCAGGTCTTCGGCTTTACCGTTTACTTTTTCCAAGGCCTGATAAATTGGCACAGTACCGATAGGCACAGGTGAGTTACGCAGGATCCATTCCCGGGTTTCGTGGATATTTTTGCCGGTCGACAAATCCATAATGGTGTCACCGCCCCAGCGGATACCCCAGAGCATTTTTTCCACTTCTTCGTCAATGGAAGAAGTCACTGCCGAGTTGCCCAGATTACCGTTGATTTTAACCAGGAAATTACGCCCAATAATCATCGGCTCCAATTCTGGATGATTGATATTACAAGGAATAATCGCACGACCTCTGGCGACTTCAGATCGAACAAATTCCGGGGTAATCACATCAGGGATTGCGGCACCAAAAGAATCTCCTGGATGCTGGTCTTTCCATAAATGGCGCATTTCTTCCATTTTCTGGTTTTCACGAATGGCGATATATTCCATTTCCGGCGTGATAATACCTTGTCTTGCATAGTGCATTTGCGAGACATTCTTGCCCGCTTTGGCGCGACGCGGTTTACGTATATGCTCAAAACGCAAACTAGCTGTTGCAGGATCGTTCAATCGCTGAAGACCGAATTCTGAACTCGGACCGGATAATTCTTCAGTATCATTGCGCTCTGCTATCCAAGCTGAACGGATGGCGCTCAAACCTTTTTTAAGATCGACTTCTACATTTGGATCGGTATAAACGCCAGAAGTATCGTACACATATAAAGGCGGATTTTTCTCTGCTCCAAAATGTACGGGGGTGTCTGACAAGGTAATCTTACGCATCGGAACCTGTATATCAGGACGAGATCCTTGTACATAGATTTTTTCCGATGCCGGGTATGAATCAATTTTTACGCTACGGCTATCGGTAGACGTATCTTCTTTAAGGACAGCGCTCATGTTTATCTCCAGAATTCAAAAACAAGGCGCAGGAGGAAGTGTGGGGGCTTTCCTACGCCGGTATTAACCGGGCTCAGGTTCAAAGGGTTTCTCTCAGCCGACAGTTAACATACAAGCCACAACAGTCAGCACCCCTAGCCTTTACGGATGTGGACGCTAAGTTAAAGGATAATCCAGGTGAATGCAAGCTTGCCTGGGAACAGATGGGACACAAATACTTTCAAAAACTCCTTGAAACAATCATCAAAATTTATCCAAAAGAAATAAAAATCTCAACAGGGTATTTTTACAAAAACGTTACAGAAACATACTTAATTTATTAACTGCATCCTAATTATGCTCAGGCGTGTGCAAGAAATATTCAAAATAGACACGCCTAAAACAAACATCGCAAATTGCAAAAAACCCAGAAAAATGATTTTTCACACCAGCAATGTTAGAATTAACACAATTTCTGACTAGCCTGACTTAACGGATGCCGACAGATTCTCAACACTCAAACTACCATCCCCCAGCTTTGGAATTTAAAAGCACTACTTTCTCAGTGCCTGTTTTGGTATTAGCTAACAACGACGTAGTAATTATTGAACACCAATTACAGGAAAAAATTCAGTTAGCACCAGAGTTTTTTAAAAACTCCCCAGTGGTCATCGACCTACAGGAACTAAATAAGCAAGATTTAAACATTGAGATTAGTGAGCTCGTTAATATGCTGCGCAGCTTAAGTTTTTTACCCATAGGCGTACGTGGTGCAACAACCCCGCAACTTAAAAAAGCTCTAGAGCTTGCTATCCCAGCGCACACTGGACAGAATCAAGCACCTTTAACTACTGACAGTACAAAACCACAACCTGTAAAGCCTACACCGGTAGTTGAACCTTCTACCAGCACAGAAAGCACCACACTAATTACCCAACCTATTCGATCTGGTCAGCGCATTTATGCTCATGGCGACTTAATTGTTCTGGCTCAAGTCAGTGCCGGCGCAGAAATCCTTGCTGAAGGCAACATACACGTATACGGCTCATTAAGAGGCCGTGCCTTAGCGGGTGTCCAAGGTAATATCGAAGCGCGTATTTTTTGCTCGGACTTACAGGCTGAACTCATCTCTATTGCCGGAACATACAAAATAAGTGAAGATCTTACTGAAACAGTCCGCAACCGTCCTGTTCAGATCTGCCTACAAAACAATACCTTAACTATTAAAGATCTTTAAAAAACCATTACCACGGAGAAAACAAGTGGCGCGAATTATAGTTGTAACATCAGGCAAAGGCGGCGTTGGTAAAACCACAACAAGCGCCGCTATCGCCATGGGCCTTGCTAAAAGAGGACATAAAACAGCAGTCATAGATTTCGACGTGGGTTTACGAAATCTCGATTTAATCATGGGTTGTGAACGCCGAGTAGTTTATGATTTTGTTAATGTTATCAATGGCGAAGCCACACTTAACCAAGCATTAATACGCGATAAAAACTGTAATCAGTTATATATCTTGCCGGCATCGCAAACCCGAGATAAAGACGCACTCTCTCAAGAAGGTGTCGGTAGAATTCTGGACGAGCTAAAAAAAGACTTTAAATATATCGTATGCGACTCTCCTGCCGGTATCGAAAGAGGCGCATTTTTAGCAATGTATTATGCCGACGATGCCTTTATAGTAACTAACCCCGAAGTATCTTCGGTTAGAGATTCAGATCGAATGCTAGGCATTCTTTCCAGCAAGTCGCGCCGTGCAGAACATAATGAAGAACCCATTAAAGAGTACTTATTACTGACTCGCTACTCCCCAGAAAGAGTAAAATTAGGCGAAATGCTAAGTGTCGATGATGTACAGGAAATATTATCATTGCATTTATTAGGCGTGATACCGGAATCAAAGTCAGTTTTAAACGCTTCAAATTCCGGCACACCAGTTATTCTTGATGAAAAAAGTGATGCAGGGCAAGCTTACGCTGACGTGATTGCTCGCTACTTAGGCGAAGACCGGCCGCACCGTTTTATTGATGAAAAAAAGGGTCTATTCGGAAAACTTTTCGGGAGTAAGTGATGAGTTTACTTGATTATTTTAGGACGTCGAAAACAAGCTCAGCGTCACTTGCCAAAGAAAGACTACAAATCCTAGTTGCTCATGAACGTACGTCACGAAATCAGCCATCATACTTGCCGCAATTACAAAAAGAACTACTGGAAGTTATTCGCAAATATGTCAGTATTGACCAAGATGCTATATCAGTAAATTTTGAGCAGGATGATAACCAAGAAACACTTGAGCTAAATATTGTTCTACCCGACACCAACAAAAAATCGTAACATTTTTTAATTTAACTTAAAGGTACTTAAATATGTCTAATACAATTGGCACAGCTGCTGGCAAAATATGGCATTTCTTGGAAAAGAATGGCCCCGCCAGCGTAACCAAAATTACTAGTGAAACAGGCTTAGGAAAAAACGATGTCCAACGCGCAATAGGCTGGCTAAGCAAAGAAAATAAATTGGTTATTGAGACAGTAGGCAGAACAGAAACTTTGTCACTGAAATAATGCCTGTAAGACACCACCAAATAAATTTTATGAGCCTAGAAAAGCCCTCTGCACTTCGACAAGTCGAGTGCGAACGGAACTTAACATATCAATAAGTTCCGTTCGTGGAGAGCCGATCGAGCCATGAACGGAGCGGAAGCTCCTAAACTTTCTATTTTTATCAAGTCATAAGAACACAAGATCCTCTAAGCAACGAGAACAATTCAATAATAAATGATAAAAACGCAGTGTTTATTCAAGAAATTCTACAGCAAAGCCCGAGCCATCATCTACACGTATCACAACAACCCTCCTGGACAAAGCATCTTCGATGCCTAAAACAAGAACTTCCAAAATATCCCCTGGCAACGGAGCATAGTTAAATCCACCTAAGACGTAAAGCCCACTTTCAGACAAGTCACGGGTATAGGCAATAACGACTTCATCATTACTACTTAATTGAATTTTTGCCCGGTGCGCCAGCCGTAAATGACGTCGGGCCTCTACTGTAATTTCCATGAATATTTAAAGTTTTTATTAAAAAATTCAATTATCAATACCAAAACCAAAAAATGAGTTCAGATAATAGTAGATCAATCATAGCACTGCAAAAATCAAAAGCACCTGTATAATTAACAAAAATAATAAGCGTTAAATGGGATAAATATGCACTACAAGCTTTTGAAACCACTTCCCGCCAGCCTTCGAACCAAAAGAAATACCTAAGATCCCAAACCCAACCCTGTTATAACCATTTCATATCTCTTATACTTCAAAAAATCATTTTTTTAAGGAACATTCTATGGAAAAGCCATTTATCCTTCACATGCTAACAACCGCTAAAAATCTTAGCCCTTTTGATGTAAATATGGCTATGGATGCAGGGTGGGTTTCTGCGGTTCCTTATATAAATGTGGAGCCAAGTGAAGTTCAGGGCTTAGTTCAAGATGCTATTTTTTCACGCAGCTCAAAGAACCTAAAACGGACAGGGATATTTATTGGCGGACGAGATACAAAACAAGCAATGGATATGCTTAAAATGGCAAAACGAGCAATGGTCCCCCCTTTTGAAGTGTCGGTATTTGCAGACCCAAGTGGGGCATTTACAACTGCAGCGGGAATGGTGGCTGCCGTTGAACGCGAGCTACTTAAAAATTTTAATACAACCCTTACCGGAAAGAACGTTCTTGCATTAGGTGGGACGGGACCAGTCGGGCAAGCAGCAGCCGTAATTGCTGCCCAAGCTGGCGCAAACGTAAGAATTATTGGCAGACAACTGGAAAAAGCCCAGCATGTGGCAGATGTTTGCAACGACGAATTTGGTGATGGAAAGATTAAAATATTAGCTGGTGCTGATGCAGATAAAGCCGAATATATCAAAACAACTGATGTTGTTTTTGCGACGGGAGCTGCTGGCATAGAGTTATTAAGTGCAGAGCTTATTGCCACTGCAGCACAATTAAAAGTTGCCGCTGATGTTAATGCAGTACCACCTGCTGGTATTGCTGGAGTTGATGCTTTTCATGACGGAACTAAAATTGAGAACTCCATTAGCGGTGCCGTGGGAATCGGAGCATTAGCGATTGGCAACGTAAAATATCAAGCACAGAATCGCCTTCTCAAAAAAATGATTGAGAGCGATAAACCCGTCTACTTACATTTTGAGCACGCATTTGAAGTAGCAAGAGAATATGTAAAATCAAAGACCCAGTCATAGTTACTCAAAACCCTTTTTATACTCAGGATAAGCTCAATGGAAAAACGTAGCATTCTTCACATGCTAGACCCAATGCCTCATAACAGTCCATTCGATATAAATATGGCAATGGATGCTGGTTTTGATGTACTCATGCCTTATAGCAACGTTAAATTGGAGAGCGTACACGGATTGACGCAAGATGCAATTTTCTCACGCAGTCCGGCAGGTATTAAGCGCA
>Ga0208751_100422_pt1 | contig 12068 bp, 7 predicted proteins | sample LakWasMet22_HOW5_2_FD_183868 | JGI IMG/M metagenome (GOLD analysis project Ga0208751, IMG submission 183868) | Freshwater sediment methanotrophic microbial communities from Lake Washington under simulated oxygen tension - Sediment Metagenome... | ecosystem: Environmental > Aquatic > Freshwater >... | reverse complement strand
CGCGTGACAAGGCTAAGCGGTCCGGCGCTGAAGGTTTTGCTGGCAACACGACCATGGCTGTCATACGTCCAACGCGTACCTCCGGAGTTATCGCCCATTTGTGTCAGATGCCCGACGCCATTAACACCTTGATCGTAGAAAAAGCTAATCGATTGATCACCGTAACGCAGCGTCTTGGCACGGTTAAGCGCGTCATAGTTGAAATCGCCTTGCTTACCTCGCGCATCAATGCTCGATATTTTGTTACCGGCACTATCAAAACTGCTTTGGCTGGTGCCGGTATCCGGGCTAGTGAGAGTCAATTGATTACCCAAGCCATCATAACTGTATTGCGTTTTATGAGTTAACGGATCAGTTACCGACAGCAGATTATCATTGGCATCGTAAGTGGTTTGAGTGCTTAGTCCGTCTGCATCCACACTATTTGCCAAGCGGTTGAGGGCGTCATAACTCCAGGCGGTTTTGTTATTCAGCGGATCGGTTAAGGCAACCGGATTGTCATTGTCGTCATAAAAATAAGCAGCCGTTTGACCTTCTGCACCCACCATAGTCGCTAGACGATTCAGGTTATCAAAGGTATTGCTCAAGGTTTGCGTGAGTTTTGCTTTGGGGTCATAAACCGACTGCTTAAGGCGATTGCCGTTAGCATCCAGCGTGTAGTCGATGTGATTGCCTGATTGATCGGTAATTTTTAGCAAACGATGAGCCGCATCATAACTAAAGGCAATAACACTGCCGTCCGGGGCGATAGTTTTGGTGACTTGGCCCACCGCATCATAGGTGTATTGAGTCACTTCATTACCGACTTGCTTAGAGAGCAAGCGGCCACGCGCATCGTAAGCCAATTTGCTCACCAATCCGTTGGCATCCTTAACGCTTAACGGCAAGCCGTTAGCGTCATAAGCGGTAATCTGCGTGACATGTCCTAACACGTCGGTAATAGACTGCAAGCCGCCCTTGGCGTCATAAGCATAATGAGTGATGTCATTAACATCGGTGCGCGGCCCATCGACTGATAACACTTGCCCAACCGAATTATGGGTATAAGCCCAAGTACGGCTGTCGGTGCCAGATGTTACCGATCGCTCAGTCAGATTGCCGTTGTTATCGTAACTGAGAGTAGTGACTCGATTTGGCTCAGTGATTTGGATAGGCAGACGAAAGGTTGGATGCCAGGCCGTGGTGATGGTGCGCGCCAAGGCAGTACCCGCTGCTTCAGTTCTGGATGTTTCCAGGCCAGCGGCATCCCGCACAAACGTGGTGACATTGCCGTTAAAATCAGTTTGACTGGCTACAAAGCCGTTGGCATCGTAGCTAAACGCTTTTGCGCCCAAACCTTTATTGGCTGTGCCAGTCACATTCGTTGGTTTGACCACATCAAACTGGGTGGTAAAGTTGTAACCGTGTTGATTCCCCAAGGCATCAGTGACCGTTGCACTTCCATCGGCATTGTAAGCCACGCTAGTCAACTCAGCGCCGCCCGCATGCTGTGACGATGTAGCGCGACCCTTAGTATCGTACGTCCAGCTGGCAAAGCGTTTGCCGTTTTCATCAACAATGCCGGTTAATAAGTGCGTAAACGTGCTGTTTTCGTATACATATTGGCGCTTGGTTTGATCGGGATAAGTCACTGAAACCAGGTTGTTATTGGCATCGTAAGCATATTGATAGCTACTGCCATCCGGCAAGCTGATGCGGGATAGTTGATTGCTGGTGTTGTAGGCAAAATTCAGCGCGTACCCGAAGTGCCCTGTCACTTTGCTAAGACGATTTTGGTTGTCATAACTCAAACTCGTCGCCATTCCGGAGCGCGTGGTTATCGAGTTTAAGCGTCCGTCCAGCGTATAGCTTTCGACCGCGTCATCCCGGGTCAGCAATTGCCAACCGATTGGTTGGTTAGCGGCATCCTTGATGACACTTAATTGGTTGACTACGTCGGCATCCGACAGCCAGTCACCAGTAGCGGATTTTGTAAAGCTTTCGACCCGACCATCTTCTCGGGTGGCTTTAACAGTGTTATTGGCTGAATCGATAGTCAGTGCTTGCTGCCAACTGCCACGCCAGCCGAAGCCCAGGGTGGTTTTCGCATTGCTCTGGCTATTGTAAAAGCGGCGTATTTCCAAGCCGGTATTGGCAGGGCCGATGAAGTCGGTTTCTGCCTGGAATTTATTGCCGGTCGCCGTATCAATTGGGTTTCCGCAAACGGCTTTCGGACAATCAGGGTTTGGGTTGCCGTAGTTTTTTGGAGATGCTGAAATGGGAGAAGTCTCAACAGGCGTTAATAGAATTGCATGCTGCACACCGCTGCTAAAGATATTGCCATTATTGTTATAGCCAGCGCCAGTAATTTGCCCAGCATCATTGATGGCATAAGCCACTGTGATGATCCAATTCTTTGCATTTGCACCCGTTTTTAAGGCATTAAGGTTTTTTATAACCCCGTTGTCTGTTACAAAGGCTACCTTGCCAAGGGTGCTAGTTGTACTAAGTGAGGCGGTAGTGAGCGGGGTGTCGACCGAATCAAAACCAACGACTTGCCCGGAAGCATTGATATCTATTCCAATAGCGTGATAACCATTTCTTACCGTACCTAAATCAATCATTTGCCCATGACTGTCGGTAACAAAGGCATGGCTTTTCCCATTTGCCGCTATAGCTCCCCCCGTAACTTGTCCAGAATCATTTAATCCGCGACCAATACTAGCTATTCCTCCCGGCAAGACGCCCAAATCAAACATTTGTCCGTTGAGATTGGTGATGAAAGCATGGCTCGAGCCGCCAGACGTCTGCGCTCCCCCTGTTATCTGTCCAGCATTGTTGATCCCATAACCAAAACTATTGTGCCCTCCCAAGGTGCCTAAATCGGTCTTTTGGCCGTTGGGGTTATAAACAAAGGCACGAAAATGATCCGCGTTGGAATTCATTTGATCATATGACGTACCGACTACTTGCCCGGCGTCATTAATAGCGTTTCCTTCACTAGTACCATAGGTTCCATGTAACAAACCAAGATAAGTTATCTGGCCGTCGGTACCAGTAACGAATGCCTCTAAATTATAAACACCAGCCACCTGTCCCGAAGCATTAATGCCTCGCCCAGTGCTCAATACACTTGCGGGTGTCAAATCTATCATCTGCCCGCTACTATTTGTTATAAAGGTATGAGCTCTGCGGTCACTGGAGGACAATTTTGTATCAGTTGCCCCTGTAACCTGCCCTGAGACATTGATTCCTGTCCCGGTGCTAGTGCTCCCACCAAGCGTACCCAAATCGGTAATCGTATAACGCACTTCTGCAGTTGCGGTGCCGGTCATTAGTAAAACGGTAGCCAACACCCCGAATTGAAGATAGATATTGATTGGTCTATTTTTCATTATCATCTCCTCAATTTTTGTCTTGCAAAGCGCGCTGTCTATGCAATAACAATCCCAGCCCGGAAATAAACAGCCATACTCCAGAGGGCAAAGGCACTGCGCTGGTGATTGAGACTGCAGCGCCTTGGCTATTGGCATCGATTAGGTTGGTTTCGCTATCGGCCAGACTATGCAGAGAAAGATTTAGTGAACTGATACCAGAGTCGATCGCCGTAAAATACAAATTGGCGAGGGTAAAGTTATCTGCTTGTTGCTCAAGTAAAACGGTTGAATCATCGAATGAAAACTCGATTAAATGCACCCAGCCAAGCTCAGTGGTCACGCTGGGAAAATTTTGGCCTTGCGCGGCAAGATCAAGCTGATTGCCAAAGATAACGCTGTCAAAATGTAATAACGTCGGATCAAAGCCAACCGACAACTCATAACTACTTAGCGCTAAGCTGCTGTCCAAGCCGGTTATATCGATACTAAAAGCAACACTGTCGGCGACACTTATTTCCGGTGCCGCTGGATTAATGCTGACGACTACCCCGGCCTGAACCGGCAATGTCAGCGCATAAAGTAAAGCTCCCCAACACAATAGTTTTTTATACATAACTCACTCCTTATTCTACGAATTGAGCGCGCAAGCTTACGGGCCACACCACGCTGGTTAATTGATTTGTAGTGAGAGTGTTAGCTCTCAAAGCTAAGCTTCGAGATAGAATTAAGGCGTTAACGGACAAGTGTGCAAAAAATCGTTATTGATATGAGTAGCCACGTTAGGATTACAGCCTGATGAATATTTGCGACAATAGCTTGAACAACAAGCAATACAAGCAACGACCCTGGAATTCAGCATGCCGCAATTTGTAAAAATCCCCACCATCGCCAATGAACAAAACAGTCGCTTGATTGAAGTGTACAGCTCGATGGCCGGTGCTATTCCGGATGCACAAATTAAACTCTCAGGAAAAAACATCTCATCCATCACTCTCGGTTTAATGCCGCATGGACTGGCCACTACCGGGCAAGATGTCGTTGATCGGGTGCGGATTTTTTTAATGTCTCAGCATCTCAATGCGGATTGGATAGATGCGCAACGTTTGTACTCAATTGGTCGTTGTGAGGGTGACAGCATTAAGTTGGGATTGGCAATTGCGTTGCTGTTACATGACCAGCATGATCAGGGTTCAGACATCATCGCCACAGGAACGCTGGGCGGACATAAAGGGGTAATAACGGTAGAACCCGTGTCGCAAGTGTCTGAAAAATTTCGGTTGGTATTAAAAGAACGACAAGCAAACACACTGGACGCCAAACACATCGTGTTTTTTACCCCGACCCGTTATTTAGATAGCAACGGTAATCAGCAGCCCATCAGTGATTTTCAACATGACATTGACCAACTCGCGGCAGTCGGTATTGAAGTTAAGCCTATTGATCATTTGATCGATGTATTTACGCATCTGCATATCGCTATACCGGATTATCCACAGGTATTTTTCGGCAATACAGAAACGCCTCCAGCACTAGCAAACACCGCTAACGAATTAACCACCTTGACCTTAACAAGCCAAAACCAACTGGTAACACCTAAAAAAATAGTCTTAGGAATATCAGCTGTTGCTGCGTTAGTCATGGCTTGCTACCTGCCAATTACTCGGCATCATAAAATTGGCGCATTCGAACAACTCAGCCAATACACGCTGTTAGCCAAATTTCAGCAGTGGGGCGAAAAAATAGCCTCATACCAGTATCAAAAACCACTATCGGTCATGGTCATCTACAGTGAAAAAGCACCGTATGAAGAAGCCATTGTTAACTCGCTGTTTGAGCACCTGGATAACAAAGTGTGGCATTTGGAGCAAGCCGTTCACGACGAGCCTTTTGTTGGCCCTGACGGCACTAAAGACATTGTCAATTGGCAAAAGAAGATCGATAAAATCATCCAACGCACCTTCAGTCATAAGGTCGATTACCTGGTCACGGTGGGCACTAATGTCACCATTGCCATCCGGGATGCAAAACTAGCCGACAAATTTAATGCTAAAGGCGTGATTTTTCTGGGTCTGACTGACCCGGTAAAAGCCGGCATTGTCAAAAGCCTTAACGATCGTCACGAAGACACCAAAATCACCGGTGTACGTTATGGATCAGACAATGAAGACGATTACGGTAAAACCATTGGCGCATTGTTTCCGCCGCAACAAAAACTGGTGTTTGTTTACAATAAAAATACCATTCAGGATCTCTACGTCGATCAAAACCTAAGCAAGCTCAAAGAAAAAACCAATGATGTCCGCTTTGAGTCACGCCCTAAAGATGGTGACATTACCCTAAATGATTTAGCGGCCAAACAAGCCGGCGATCCTCAAGAAGTCTATTTCGCCTGGTACGGTTTGGACAACGTCTTAAGAGATAACGAAAAAGATGACGGGCTTGCCGCGCTGAAAACTAAATGGGTAATTCCATCGACTTACTCAACGGATAATTTAGAAAAAGCCGGTGTCGTAGTATCGGTGAGCGATCAAGAAGTTGGCAGGCTCGGTGCGGAGATTATCTTTAAAAGTTATCTCAACCCTGATCTCAAACTGGGTGAAGAACCGGTTGCGACAACGCCGTTCATTGCTTGGCTGGATTGCGAGGTTATCAGGCAAAATAAAGCGGGCCTTAGACTAGCAACGCCAATTCCTGAAGCAACCAAAATATTAAATAAAGATGCCTGCTCGTCGCTAACCTAATAGCTTTAAATCAATCCCAATTCCACGCAGCATCCCCAAATCGGTTGCAGCCATCAGTGCCGGAAATAAATCCTAAGACAATAAACATAATTATTGGGCCAAGGTACGGGATGAAATTTATTAAAACCCACCAGCCCGAACAATCAATATCGTGTAATCTTTTTATAGTAATAACAAAAGAAAACCAAAAAGGAATAATGATCAGCAGTAATGACCCGTTAAAATTAAAATCACTACCAGACGTCGATATAAAAGGTACTGAAATAAAAAGAAGCACGTAAAAAACCACTTGCGAAATCCAATAAGTTAGACGATCTACTCTGCCTTCATAAGAAAAGAAATAATTGAACATGTGGTAATTCCTTAATTGTATTTTTTGGCTTTGATAAGTTTAAGAAAGTAACATTTACCAATAGATTAAATTTGGCGAATAGTTACATTAATTATTGCTATTAATATATATTGAGTTTTTATATTCGGTCAAATTTGAATGTGCTTTTCCACATACATTAATAGGCGTACTCGCATGCAATATTTTATTTATTTTTTCCTTAATTATTTTATTTTCAGATAATCCTAGTTTTTCTAACGCTCTAATCGCATAAATACGCCCTACCGGGTTAAAGCCATCAAGTATATTTTCTATAAGATCAACTCTTTTTACGGCAAGCAAGTTATTTATTGCTGAATCTGCGTTTGATGCATTACTTGAATAATAGTCTTCATGCAGAGGCACGCAATCATTGCCATCAGATGAGTAGGCATAAGCATCTGATACCAAAAATAAATAATCATTATTTAATTGTTTAGAATCGCCAGATATACCTACGGGTTTTAGATCATTTTTTCCGGCCGTGACGACTTGATAATATTTATCAAAAACATATTGAAACAGTTTGTGTGCGTGTAAAAGTGGCTCCTCAGCCATTTCCGCACCCTGTTTTTGTAAAACATCCCATATCAGTTTATTCAGCGGTTGATTTTTACTATTGACGTAGCTTGGCGTGCCTTTAATATCAACAGATAAACCATAATCAGCCAGCTCATTATTTAAATACTCAAATCGCAACTTAATATCTTTGGTGGTAGTTTTTTTCGTCAGTCTTATTCTAGTCAGGCCAAATTGATCGGTTTTTTTATTAATTACTTTGTAGCCAAGGTCAATTAACTGTTGTTTAAGGTGATCGGGATCTTGTTTTTCAAACGGTAGTAGATCCGTTAACTGAGCAATATCTTCAAGCTCTTGCTTTACTTGGGCCTCCGTCAGCACATTTACGCTTGAAACTGATTCAGCTGATGCGGTAATACACTGCGAACAGATTATCGCTAATAAAAATGCAGCGATTATCAATTTATGTTGAACAAAATTGGCCATGCGGCCTCCAATAATGACGATGCGCGCAAACGCAGTAATTTGCCATTTCTTCACACTGCAAAGAAATGACAATGTTGTTTTTAATCAGCCGCTTTTTGAAAATTTTGATGATCTTTACGCCAGACCGATAGCATTTTCTGCTGCCACTCGGCATCCATATCGCTAAGCACTTGCCCAAATTTTTCACCTAACCAAGCTTCTGCCGCAGACATTTGCATTGCTTGCGGCATGATAGGATTAACCTCAAGGGCAGATAGGCGCTGAGCTAATGAAGGATGGGTATGAAGCGGTTCGGATTTCTGCGACAGCACTTGCTTAATTGCACCATCCAACTCACTCGGCATAAATTGATATTCCTTCAAAAATGCTTGTAAATCACTGTATGGCGCAGTTACCGGCTCGGGCAATATTCGGGCGAGATCAAATAATGGTTGCCAGTAGTAGCTGTCCAACAAAGAGCTAAAGACATGACTTTTTAGTAGCGTTTCCATGCAGACCTCTTTTCCTGTTCTATCTAAAGCTACGGCGTCGGCTCGGACTTCATTGGCTCTTAGTAACACCAAGTAATATTGATTAAGGCTAAGCAAATACCCGGCCAAATAGTCACCCAAGCGACCAAGGTTATAGTCTTTCACAAGACTACAAAATCCTGTCAGGTACATCAAAATCAATTGAATCCTTACCGAATAGCCCTCATCTTTATTTGAGAAATGCCCCCATTCATGAGCTATTACTGCACGCATCTGCTCTGGAGAGAGCCATAACAAATATGACATGCCCAAGGACAGGGTATTTTTATTCCCCCCTAAAAAAGTAAATCGCGGCATTTTGATTGCATACGCAGTGCTTGAATGATTTAAGATAATACTGTGAATATGCGGTGATTTTTGCTGCCTGCAGAGTTGGTCAATTTCAGCAAATAAAGCAGGAAATTCTTGAGCGGTTAACTCGTACCCTTCGTTTTTATAAAGCGTTTTGAACGGATTACCGTGAAATGAAATTATCAACAACATTATTAATACGGCATAGTTAAACGCTTGAAATGAAAGTTCTAAAGAAGTCCCATTGACTAAAGTCAAAATCACTTGAAAGACCAAAATGCCAACTAAAGCCGAGATAAAGCAAAAGCTAAAAATTAATGCGTAACCCAACAGCATTAGCAAGCTAAGTTTTATTTTGAAACGGCAAGGATGCTGCTGATACTCGTATTCAATACGGCAATTTAGTGCATTGATATAGTTATCATTTCCCATGACTGTTTCCTCCATTTAATTGCCCGCTGCCGTTACCGGCAGCGCTTTGGCAAGACGAATCAGGTTGATAAATTCCGCCCGATAGCCAAAAAGGTCGCTGCCTTTAGCGTTTTGCGCCAATTCGATGGCATTGTCGTAACTAAAGTTTTTGGTGGTGGGATCACCGCGCAGCAATTGTCCGAAGGCGGCAACGGCGACTGAAAACCGTGTATCTTCTGGAACTTGCGGCCATTCGCTAAGCGCCTGGCGGGCATCAACAACGGTGTTAATTAGCTGACTGACGTCTTCATGCGGTAATTTGTAACGAATTTTTATCTGGGCGTATTCAGTGGAATTGGTGGATGTATTTGCCTCATCACCTTGTTTTACTTGATAACGCAATTCATCAATCATTCGGCCTTGGCTGCCGACCGGGGTGATTTCGTAGATTGCCGTCACTGTATGTCCCGAGCCGATTTCACCGGCATCGACTTGGTCGTTATTAAAGTCTTCTCGATTTAATAAACGGCTTTCATACCCTAACAGCCGATATTCGGCGATTTGTGCCGGGTTAAATTCCACCTGAATTTTCACGTCTTTGGCGATGGTAAACAGTGTGGCGCCTGCTTGATCAACCAAAGCCTTGCGAGCTTCATTTAAAGTATCGATATACAAGGCATTACCGTTACCGTTTTGCGCCAGAGTTTGCATTAATGCATCGTTGTAATTGCCCAAGCCAAAGCCCAATACCGACAAGGCAATACCCGAAGCGCGTTCACGCTCAATAAAACTTTTTAATTCTTTGGGATCACTGATACCGATATTAAAATCACCATCGGTTGCCAAAATCACCCGGTTAACACCTTTAGCGTCGAAATGTTGTTTTGCGGTTTGATAGGCCAACTGAATACCCGCACCGCCCGCGGTACCGCCGTCAGCATGCAAGCTATCAATGACGTTAATAATCTTGGCTTTATCCCTGACCTTAGTCGGCTCCAACGCTAATTTAACTTGTTCGGCATAAGTGACTATCGCGACGCTGTCATCGGCGCTTAAGGTATCAAGCAGCATTTTTAAAGCCGGTTGCACCAATGACAATTTATTAGCATCTGCCATTGAGCCCGACACATCGATTAAAAATACCAGATTGGCTTTGGGTTTGCTTTGTTGCGGAAGTTGATAACCTTTAATACCAATATGCATTAGCTTATTAGCAGGGTTCCACGGACAAGGCAGTACCTTTACCGTGGTTTTAAACGGCTGCTGCAAGTTATCGGCTGCCGGGTAATCGTAAGGAAAATAATTAACTAACTCTTCAATCCGCACAGCATCTTTGGTTGGCTGTAAATTGCTGTTTAACAAATTCCGCACAAAGCCATACGAGGCAGTATCGACATCAATAGAAAACGTCGACACCGGCTGTTCTTTGGCCAGTTTTATGGTATCGGCAGACAGCTCAGTAAATTGATTACGCTGTCTTGCGGTCATTTTATTAAATACTTGATTTGCTGGACTGTTTTTAATAGAACCGAATCCTTCCGTTTCAGCTTCGTCCGAGACCTTAGCCCCGCCGCTGGCAAGATTTAATTGATAACCACCTGATGAAGGATAAAGAGCCCATCCGGCGGCAGGTGCGCCGCCGTCCAAAGAACTAAGTGTTTTGGTAGCCGGTATAGAAATCAACACCAGCAATACCAAACAACACCCGGCAATAATTAAATAACGATACTTTTTCATAAACCTATCTCTGATAAATGAATCGCATAGCGACCAATAAGCGGACGAAGATCACACAGCGATCCGCTCTCTTAATGAATAAGCAGCAAACTTTGGCTTTAAGCCAAGCTTGAACCTATTCACGAAGTTATCTTCGAGATAGGAAATTTAATTGAAATTGTTTGTTGATTACCTGGCGTGGCATTTAGGCCAACTTGCCATGAGATTGCCAGACCATTGCGATCACTATGCTTTAATCTACTTTTGAACGAGGAACTAATATGATTAACGAAGTGAACGCTGTCACTTTCCGACAAAACTTAGGGAAAATGCTCAACCAAGTACAATATCGGCACGATTCAATTTTAATCAAAAAGGATGGCAAACCCGTAGCAGCGCTGGTAGATGCGCAATTATTCGATCGGATATGCCGCTTTAAAAATCGATTTGATACGCTAAGCCAACAAATAGCCGACGCTTATGCAACCGTGCCTCAAGATGAAGGGCTAAATGAAATTGACGTCATTGTCTCTGACACCAGATCTTCCTGATTCCAGGGATGTCGCAACTTTGCATTGTCCTTGATACCAATGTTCTACTTTCGGGTACCGCATAGCCGAACCCGCTACCAGGAAAAATCGTTTCCGCTTGGCTAATCGGGAGCTTAAAGACCGTCCTTTCCCAATATATTTTGAATGAGTTGCAACGCGTTCTGCCAAGGATTAATCATCGTCTCGGCTGATCACAAGCCCGGAAATTCGAGATTTTGTCGATAGATTGGCTTTCCTTGCTGACTTAGTTGACCCTGTTCAAGCCTCCGACCCTTTTCTGCGTGACGAGGCTGACCAACCTGTTCTTGGAATATTCTTGGCAACTGCATGGGGAATGAAAACAGTAGATTGTGTTTTTCCACGTTTTAGTAATTAACTAAACACCACGCCTGCCAGTTTGCAACTAGGTATTCCGAGTCAAACAACTTGATTAAAGCCCAAATGAATATTTAGGCCTCGTGGAGTGATGATTTAGAGACTGCCACTTAGAAAATTTGTTTACCCCGAAGGTGATATTTCGGCCAGGCCACAGATGTTTCGACCTTGTCTGACAGCCGTAGAATGCATACCTGCCTTTCAGCTTGACAAGACCTGGTGCTGACTTTGATTGCGCCTTACGGCCTTGTATCTCGGAATCGTTGCATGTGATGCGAGCCATGGAGGACATACCATACACCGCTGCCCACAACACGAGACGCTTCTCATTTACGTGCTATAACAACACGGGTGAAATCGATGAGGTATTGGAAGTCATGCCTGATATCGCCGCCAAATTGCGCAAGTTGTCGCCGTCTTGGGACAGTGTCAATAATGAACCGGACTAATCCAGAGCTAGCGTTTCTGGCGATTTAAGCTCGCAGGAAACGCTAGCGTTTATTCCGGCCTACATAGCTTTCCGAGTTTTTCTGATTACGCCTAGGCCTGCTAACGCTGTACCGAACAGCCAAGCTGCACCGGGCAAAGGTACGGTAGCAACGTTGAAATTAATGTTGTTGATGCCATTATCCCAATCGGTCCCTAAAATTATATTTAGAGAGTGGGCAGTTACATTGGGCGAAAACGTGTGTGGAGCGTTACCTGGTACGGCGAATGGTCCG
>Ga0208751_100420_pt1 | contig 12112 bp, 14 predicted proteins | sample LakWasMet22_HOW5_2_FD_183868 | JGI IMG/M metagenome (GOLD analysis project Ga0208751, IMG submission 183868) | Freshwater sediment methanotrophic microbial communities from Lake Washington under simulated oxygen tension - Sediment Metagenome... | ecosystem: Environmental > Aquatic > Freshwater >... | reverse complement strand
CGAGAGGCTGAAGGCGCTCCCCTGCTAAGGGAGTATGGGCTTTAACTCCCATCGAGGGTTCGAATCCCTCTCTCTCCGCCAACACTCTAGCTATGTCTTTTTTTCGAGAAAAATCAAAGACATAGCTTTTTCTGAATCAGCCCAAAGCGGCGCGAATTTCGGTCATTGTGTAGCACATTTGTGTAGCAAGCAAATATCATTGTTTTACCCCTCAGATTTACCACCCAGCGACTTAATAAAATCCACTTTTTCAGATTTGCTCGAACGCTGAAAGTGATCAGCCAGACTTTCGTTTTTTCTCTCTCGCTTTAAATAAGCATCAAGACACCTCTCAAGTAAAACCGTCATAGACAAGCCATCTTTTGCCGCCGTTGTTTTAAATTCACGGTGAAATGATTCTGTAACTCGTGTGGCGAACTGATACGTTCGACCCGTTGCAAATTTAGAACGACCGTCACCAGCCATTGCACACCCCCTTAAATGCGTTGAAAATATAGCAGCTAGAATTATAGCAACAATAAGTGTATGATATTTAATTAAACATTGTTTAATTAAAAAGTGAGTCAAGGAATGACGACCGACACAAAAAAACGCTCTACCACTAAAGCAATATCTAAAGTTGCATCATGGCGGCATGGTTCCGCAGGGTTCTTCCAGTGGCTCGAAGATGTTAAGCCATTGGTGCAATCATCAAAGGGCGGCTTTGAAATTTACGAACCCGGCCCACTCGAAAAGTTAGAGATTATCAAGGCCATCGACGGCGATTACAGAACGGTGGTTTTTTGTTGGCCGCGTCGACATGGGAAAACCTTAGTCGCGGCTTTAATAATTGTTTGGCGATTCCTAACCCGCAAAACTCAAACCATCGGCATTATTGCCAATTCAGAAAAACAGATTGTCGATACTGCTTTTAAAACCGTTGCGTCAATCTTAAGAAAAACCGAATACACAGCCAGCTTAATAAATTCTGGAAGTATTGTGATTAGTGACGGCGGCAAAATTGAATATCCTGCTCTTGATAACATTATTCGTGGTTATTCAAACAACCCGGCGGCGCTCTACGGAAAAAAGTTAACCATTGCCCAGGTGTCCGAGCTACACGCGGCGGCAAACGATCAAAGCTTCCAGGTTGTAGCAAGTTCCACGATCGACACTGACGACGGCTTAGTATTGGTCGATTCTACAGTGGGCCCGCGTTCGTCCCCTCTGTTTATGCTCTATAACATTGCTGAGCGTGGGGACGATGACACGCTGTTTTTTAGTCACATTCAATATAGAGATTTACAAGACGCAATGGACAAAGCGCCGCACTGGATAAAACCAGCGGCGCTGAAGAGTCGGGCGGCGCAAATGTTGCCGCAAGAATTCGCACAACAGCATCTTAATCAATGGACTAGCGGCCAATCTTCTTTATTTCCGCCGGATGTGCTCGACAAGTGCCGGGACAAATACCGCTTTGATGTTAAGAGCATCACAGGCAACGCCGCCTATATTACCGGGGCCGGTTTAGATAGGGCTTACGGCTTTTCGGTGCATGGTGATAACACAGTGACAACGTGTGTTTTAAAAACCCTTGTCGGTGAAGATGATCATTATTATGTGTTGGCTTCCGACAAGATTAGTTTTTCAAGCGCCGCCGGTATCAGGAAGGCGTTCACGCGATACAAAAAAGACTTTGACCTGTCAAGGGCGGCTATAGAGTCTTATAACTCCCAAGATATTGCGGCATGGTGTGGTGATCAATCATTTGAACATGAAATAGTTCACGCCACCGCTGATAAGCAAGCTAACGCATTCACGGCGCTTTATAACGCTGCTGCTGAAGGTAGGCTTCACATTCACCCAAGCTTTGAGAAATTGCTGGCTGAAATGGAAACCCTCGAATACAGGATTGTTAATAATTCAACTGGCAAAGGTGGGCAACAAGCTCCACGCTTTGAAGCTGCAAAAGGTTGTCATGATGATCATGTTTACTCTTTCGCGTGGGCGGTCTACAGCTTAAGAGATGTTGAATTAAATCCCTACGAGATAAACGGCATTCATTGCCACGGCACCGGCCCGGCAATCAAGCTTTGTTTGCTCAATGATGGCGAATTGCTCCCACCTTGCGCCGAGTCATGCCGAAGCATGCTAACGGCCCACAATTTATATAGGTCTTACCTGTCACGCGGTAGCACTTCTCCGCTGTCTTTTGATGAATTTATCCAAGCCAAACTTAAAAATATTGGCCCGCATACGATACCGCGTTGATTTTAAAAGAAAATTGTTGTAATTAAGTATTTTCTAATATAGTATTATAGCGGCTAGATTTATAGCTACTATATAAGACACTATGTTAGATTTGATAAGCAGTCAGAACACTGAATTTATAAAAATCGTTAAATCATCAACGGCGAGGAAGGCGCGCGCTGATAAGTGGTTGCAGTATTACCACGATCAGCAAAGTGAAGAGACGTTGAAACTGATTAAACAGCGTTGGTCACGCCCGGAAACTTTCCGAGTGTTTCAGGTCAACGCGGTTAAAAAAGTGATTAACAAAAGGGCGAATCTTTACCGATTAGCCCCAAGGCGGATGTTTTCCGGCATTGATCAAGTTACGGCGGATGAAATCTACCGCGCTGGTAATGTCGACATAGTGTTGAAGCGCCTGAGCCGATTAACGAAGCTGCTTAAAACAACCGTTTTGCAGGTGGGTTGGATGAATGACCAACTCACTTTATCAGTAGTGACGCCAGCAGTATTGGACGTGCTCTACAGTGACCCACAGACCCCCACAAGGTTTGTAGTCACTCACAGAGCACAAAATGACAAGGACGTCACCTATTCAGATTGGACAGCGGGCACCTATACCCGCCGCGACTATCGCGGCAACCCGATAAAGGTAGGCAGCAACCCCAAAGGTTTAAATCCTTACGGGTTGCTTCCGTTTATCTGTCTATTCGATTCACTCCCAGACGATCAGTTTTTTATCCCCGGTGGGGATGACCTCATTGAGTCACAAGAGGCGATTAACGTTGCTTTAAGCAACCTTTGGCGAAGTGTCGAATTACAAGCCCACGGTCAAGCATGGGCCTCTGGTGTTCCAGTCGGTGAAGCGTTAGACGTCGGCCCAGAAAGAGCAATTACATTGCCTGAAGGCGGTAGCTTTGGCTTTGCGGCTCCCAACTCACCAATATTAGATATTCTCGCGGCGATTCAATTCGTCATGCGGCAAATCGCAGCATCTAACGATTTATCGGCCGATGTGTTCGACCTCGATAGAAGATCAGAATCAGGCGCGGCCAAACATGTTGAGCAAATCGACCTAAGAGAAGCCCGGCAAGATGATATTGCACTTTGGCGGCGTTATGAATCCCAGCTTTTCGAGATCATCAAACGAGTTAGCAACACTCATGCCCCCGGAAGTATTCCAGAGAGTGCGCGTGTCGTTGTTGATTTTGCAGAGATGCAAGAAAATCTAACAGAAACTGAGCGGCTAAATAATGCACGGGCAAAGCTTGAAATGGGCGTTTGGTCACCGGTGGATATTCTCAGAACTGAGAACCCGGACGGCTACGCCACCCGAGAAGACGCCGTTGCGGAACTATTAAGACGCAAAGACGAAACCGACTCTATCACCTTACCCCATTAATTTTATGACTACCGAAACAATCGAGCCAACACCGGAAGTAATTACACCCCCGGCGAATGAACCTGACACCCAGGCGGAAATAGACCAACTAAAAGCCCAATTAGCCACACAAGCGGCTGATTTGGACTTTGTTGCAAATGCTGTTTTGAATGGTATCCCGGACGGATTAAAAGCCCTGATTCCTGATGGTCTATCACCGGCTGACAAGGTGAAATGGTTTAACAAAGCACAGGCGGCCGGTTTGCTGATTAAGCCACAAGTGCCGGAAACAGACACCGCAAAGCCTAGCTTATTGGCCCCCAAGATAGACCCCAGCGAATTACCCCCCATTGCCCGCATGTCTTACGGCTACGGCAAGCAATAACCAATTTTTAAACTAAAGGAATAGAAAAATGTTAACAATCTCCGAATGGCAAAAACTTAATCCAACACCACTTGCGAGCGGCGTTGTTGAAATCTTCGCCAGAGAAAACCCAGTATTAGCAAACCTAGGCTTCGTGAATATCGCGGGTAATGCCTTTAAATACAACATCGAACAAACCCTACCCGGTATTGCCTTTCGTGGATTCAATCAATCCTATACAGAGAGCACCGGCGTGATCAATTCGCTCACAGAATCGCTGACTATTTTGGGTGGCGATTCTGATTTAGACATCGCACAAGTAAAAATGGGCACCGCTGACAATGACTCTCGGGCCATTCATGACGCATTGAAGGCGAAGTCTTTAACCTTAAGTTGGTTAAAAACATTTTTTGCCGGCGATAGCGCCGTTGATGTTAATTCGTTCGATGGACTGAATAAGCGCCTGACAGGAAATCAAGTTATTTCAGCAGGCACCAACGGCGCCGCATTAACTCTCGATTTATTAGATCAGTTGATCGACCAAGTAACCGGGAGCCCTACGTTGCTATTGATGAATAAGGCAACCCGTCGAAAGATCGTTGCTTTGGGTCGACAATCTGGCGTTATTACAGTCGGTCGTGATTACTTCGGACGTGAGGTTGATCATTATCAAGGTGTGCCGCTTGGTATCGTTGAAGAGGGTGCAGACGGGTTGCCAATTCTTACCCAAACAGAAACACAAGGCACCTCTAACCTAACTTCAAGCATCTACGCGGTGAAGTTTGGCCCAGTGCGTTGCATGGTATTCAAACCGAACCGCTGAGCGTTCGTGACTTAGGCGAATTGGAAACAAAGCCAGCCTTAAGAACTCGAATGGAATGGTATAGCGGCCTAGTTGTTAGACATCCGAAAGCGGCGGCACGTCTTAAAGGCTTGATCGTTTAAGAGTCTTTAATCTGAGCAATCACAGGGCGGAGTAACCGCCCTGTTTTTTCTGGAAACAATCATGACGATAACATTGGGCGTTAATAGTTTTACAACCGAAACCGAACTCTATAGCTACTTAGACACAAGGTTAAATGGTGACGAATTCGCATACCTAGCGGCGGTTTATGAAGCGGGCAATACGAGCTTAGAAATTGTGCAAATCTTCAATGATATGCGCGGCAAAACATTTTCAGAAATTGAAGCGCATATCATTGCGGCTAGTCTTGACTATGACGCGGCCGCAATTGAAGAAATTTACAACACCCTTACCGCCGGTAAAACCTCAATTCAAATTAAGAACGCCAAGGCGTTGATATTGGCGACACACTTAATTGATCAGTTCGAGTTCATTGGTAGACCTACCGACACCACACAGGCTCTACAGTGGCCCAGAATAGGCGCTATTGATAGAAACGGCGAAGTAATACCAGATGACACCATTCCAACTGGCATTAAAACAGCGGCCAACGAGCTGGCTTTTTTTCTATTGCGTAACGACATCACCGACCCACAACAGCACAATCATGTTTTCTTATTAACTTCTTATCGTGTCGGTGAATCTCAAAGCACCTTCAGCAAAAGAGAAGATAAAAAACTACCTGATAACGTCATGGATTTATTAAAGCCCTTCTTGTTGAGCAAGTCCGGCTTCTCTTCCGCACTAATGGTTTAATCATGGATGATTTACCAAGTTTCATAGATGAATACGAACCGCTTATTAAGGATGAGTTTTTAAATGCGGTCGAAGAAGCACAAAGCTTCATCGAACAATACTTTTTTGATAATTACCCCCAAGATACAGAGGACTTGCCCGACGGAACCGGCATTGATGAAATCATAGTAAGCGCACTTGAAACCCAGTTATCAAGGGGTTTTCAAGACAATTTAACCGCTCTCGAAGATAAAGTCGGCTTATTGATAATTTTATTACTTGGACTTTCAAATTTTAATATTAACTTGCCAGCATCGGAGTTAATAAAAATTGAAATCAAGCAGATATTAGACGACTATAAAAAAACATTTCAAATTGCCGGAAGTAATAAAAAGCGAATATTAGAAACTATCGGATTAACACCCAACCAAGCAAAAAGCTTATTAACCTATCGGCAAGAATTAGAGAGAATTGCAAAACAAAAAAACACCCCGGCGAAACTCAATATAAATGCAATCAGAAACCTATCAGCCAGCCAAAGAAGTGTAGTTAGAAAAGCTTTAGCAAATGGCATTGAACCCCAAGACATTGACCCCTTAGTAAGTAAGCAACACAAAGCCTTTTTGATGCATAGAGCTAAGGCTGTAGGCAACTCCCTATCAAGCAAAATTGCCCACGCTACACAACAAGCGGCAGTTAACTTTGCCATCAACGCAAGGCTGGTAAAACCCAATCAATTCAAACGTTTTTGGGTAACTGCACATGATGAACGAGTAAGACACAACCACAGCCAAACCGAAGTTATTAACAGTAAAGGTGTAGACCTCAATCAACCATTCATTACACCCTTTGGCCTAGTTTTCTTTCCACCCCTGGAAATAAATTGCCGGTGTCATGTATCAATAAGGAAAGTATAAATGGAACCCTACTACACACTCGATCAAGACGATGCCACCGATATGGGCTACATCCAACCCATTGCTAGACAACAACCGGAAACAAGCCTTTGGCGGGCTGTATTAGTAAGGGCAATCAAGGACGCACTCGGGATAGATCAATACTCTGGGCCCCATAGAGGGATAAGCCAAAAAAGGGCTAATAATTGGTTTTATTATGCAGATGAAGACTTTAAAAAAGTATGTGAATTTGCAGGGCTAGACCATGAAAACGTTCAATTTTCTGTGTTGGATTATCTGACCAGACCAGAACAAAACGAAAGAAGGGTGAGTTATACAAGGGATGCGAAAAAGGCTAGGCAGTGGAAAGAAAAAACCAGTGGTTTACCGAGCAAGTGAAACTTAAGTTTTACACAGCATATAAAAATTTACTTATATTATTTTGGCTAAATATTAGCATTTACTTATATTGTTTTGGTCATTAGAAAGTTATCGGGCCACTATAAAGGCGCGGCTTACTTTGTTGTTTTTTAGCAACAAGCGTTGTATAAAAACAACAGACAAGAAAATCAACAACTATGCCAAATTAATTTCTGTGCCAAATCAAAAAACATGCCGAGACAATAATCATGCCAAACGAACAAGAAATAAAAGACGCTTTAAAACTTCCAGAATTACTTATTGATGGTCAAAAGATAGACGGAAGAACCGCCATCGCCAGGCGTTACCGTGACCAATTAGCCGGGCTTAACGTTCAATTAGGCGGAAGCCCTAGTATTGCAGAATCAATGCTTATGAGGCGGGCGGCAACCCTTACAACGCTATGTGAACGAGACGAACTGAAGATTCTAAACGGCGAACAGATCGACGAACACAACTACCGACAAAACGCCGGTGTGCTGAAGGGTATCTTGATCAACTTAGGCACCGTTAAAAAGTCTCGTGATATTCGCGGCGATGACTATAGAACTTTCGACGCCCACACGCAGGCGGTTTTAGATTCTGATTAACTTGTAAATAAAGTATACATTATCTTACAGGTTTGCCCATGCGCCACAACCCTCATTCCCTTGTGTAAAGTAAAGTCTATTTGTATTTATTTTACATTGTGTTAACATAACTCTAAGAGATTAATTTACACATTCACATTAGAGGGCGCAATCATGAAAGGTCAAAACGTCGGTTATATCCGGGTAAGTTCAACATCACAAAACACTGAGCGCCAACTTGCAGACGTGCAACTTGATCGAACCTTTACCGATAAGGCAAGCGGTAAGGATGCAAACAGGCCGGAATTATCAAACTGTTTGAACCACTTAAGAGAGGGTGACACCTTGCATGTTCACTCAATTGATCGGCTTGCAAGAAACTTGAAAGACCTGCAAACCATTATCGAAGAGCTAACTAATAAGGGTGTGACAGTTAAGTTTTACAAAGAGCATTTGACCTTTGAAGCCTCTAATGATTCGCCTATGCAAACACTCATGCTGCAAATGTTGGGTGCGTTTGCACAGTTCGAACGCACATTGATAAGAGAGCGTCAACGAGAGGGCATAGAAGCGGCGAAAGCAAAGGGTAAGAAGTTGGGCGCACCATCTAAGCTAACTGGCGAACAAATGACAGCGATTAAGACGAGAGCCGCAACAGGTGAAGATAAGAGCAAGATAGCTAAAGAGTTCGGTATCAGTCGGCCAACGCTTTATAAGATTGCAGCCGCATAACCCCAACAGATCATCGTCAAACAACAAGCCGCTAACCATGCGGCTTTTTTGCGCCTGTCGTTTAACTTGTTCCACGGATGTTTCACAGTGATTAAGCAGTGATCGTGCCAACATTCAGACCCTCCCACCTCTGGGCCGATTGGTAGCCGTGGGGGTGGATACCGCCCAAAAAATTCAAACCAGCTCAGAGGTGGGCACTAAGTATCAATTTATTTAGATAGTTCTTTGTCTTTAATATGGGATTCGGCCTTTTTAGCGGCATCAGCGGCTTGTTTGGCATGACCTTTTTTAGCATGTGCTTTGGCTTTTTCAATATCTTCAAAAGCTGCTTTGTCGTGTTCTGCTTTCGGATTCTCTCCAGTTATTTGCTTTGATGGCTGCGGATAGGGTTTTTCTTTATTTTCTTGGATCAAATCCTTCTCAGCTTCTTGAGCATGCGCAGCCTCACCTTTTGTATCGCCTGCCTTACCGCTTTCTACCGCTTTTTCCAAATGTTGTTCAGCTTCTTTAGCATGTTGATTTTCGACAGCGTAAGTCAACGCAGAATTACCAGCGATAACAATAAATCCCGCTACCAAAAGGTAAGATGGTGTTTTCATAAAATTTATCCTCAATCCAATAATTATAGTTTTGTTTAGGTATGGAGAGCTGAAACACGGTTCGTATAAATTGACCGGATTTTCACGCCATTCGTTTATAGCCACGCCTAAACAATACGATGTGCTCATTGGGGTTAAATGGCAATAAGTGTAATTACCTAATTTGACCACCAAAAATAAACACCAATTGAGAATAATTCTTGTTGATAGTAACTTAGTTACCATATACAATGAACGTTTATTATTTAAAATCAGTGAGATAAAGATAAATGGCACTTACACCAGCGCAAAAAATGAAAGAATACCGGCAACGGCTTAAGGAAAAAGGCGGTAAACCAATAATGCTAACCCTATCACCCGAAAACTTACGCACAATTGAGATTTTCAGTAAATACAATTGCCCTGGGTTGGACCATGGGGAAGCAATTAGATTGATGATTGCTTGCAGCCTTAAGCGGGTGCAAAACGAACTTAAAGAAATGATCAAGCTCAAGGAAGACTTAGGAGTAAGTGACGAAACTATTAAAGGCTACATTGATTTTCTTCGCTGGGAGTTCGAAGGGGGGCTTGTTATAACCGCTGAAAAGTATCTGGAAATGTCGAGCGAAACTGAGCGGCTTAGCGATGAATACTTAGCAAAGCAAATGCCAAGCAATAAATAAAAAAAGCCCGCAATAAGGGCAATTATTGCGGGCTTAGAATGACTAACATAATAACGGAATGGTAATTATACATGATAAATACAAAGGATGATGATTTTTATTTAGATTTAAAATATTTAGATGGGCTTTACCCTCCACATCAGTCAAAGGGGACGCGACTTGACCCCTTTAGCGGTAAATCCTTATCAAGAGAGGAGGCCGCCAAGATTGATCACGAAGCGTTAGACGAGCTAGACGAGCTTTTAGCGAGTCTTGATGACGATGAGACAACTCTTGATGACGATGAGACAACTCTTGATGACGATGAGACAACCGAAGACACAAAGCCCAGCATTGCGGAACCCACTAAAGCTGAACCCACTAAAGCTGAAGCCTTAAGAACGCGTGAAAGGAAGCCCGTTGCTAAAAAATTAGTTAAACAAGCGCAACCTACCGAAGATGATCTTGCGGATGTGGTCGAGGAATTCGAAGCGCCGGTAATCACCGGTTTAAAAAAACACATAGCCGAACTTGCCAGACTTCGAGACTTGCGCGCATCAGAAGCAACACTTAAAAGCTCTAAAATTGCCAGCGTCACCACTGGCCAGCTTTTAGACTGGGTTGATGAAATTACAAAAGAAGCATCAAAGAAGAGCACCAAGACACGCGGCCCAATATATGACGAGGCCGAAGACCGTTTGTTATTAATGATCAGCGAAAGATTAGATGAACTGGGCATTTATCCCATTCACCGCCCATATAACAAGCCTATTTGGTGTAATCAGGCGGTTGCATCGTTATACATGCAGCGGCTTCAAATCTCTGACGTTAGATTTTATTGGTTATGGGGTGAAGGTCAAACGCCGGTCGAGGTTCAATATAGCGAGCTTTTCCAAGATCGTGAAGACTTCAATTATGAACTTGCCGCGAAAATTGCCGCTAAGAAGTGGCGAGCACAAGACCACACAGACGAAAAAACGGGCAAATTCACGCCCGGAAAAGTCACCGCGTTAGGTATTCCTGAATCTTTTCAAATGAAGTTAAGCGTCTTGAAGAGCGACAAAGTCAGACAGCGCCAAGACGATAAAAAGGGCGCTAAATTGAAATTTCAAAGTAAGTTGCGGGAGCACGTCACCGGCAAGGGTGGAAGGCGACAACTAACCGAAGACAGAATCTTAGAGCATGGCAATGTTTTTATGTCGATGAAATTAGCCGGTGATTCTATTTCGAAGGCGATAATTGAATATAAGGGTTTGACCGGTGATGAAATTAGCCGTAATTTTATCAGAAACAGGTTGCCACAAATCAAAGAGCTGTCTTAAAAGTGGTTCCCCTAAGTGCCAAAAGTGGTTCCCCTAAGTGCCAAAAGTGGTTCCCCTAATGGTTCCCCTACAAAGCCACGAACAACGCCCAGCCGAATCGAATTTTAACTATATTTTTTAACCATTAACTTATATAACTAAAAGAAGTAACTTAAAGACATATTACTTTTCATAAAGTAACAAAACGGAACAGAAAAAAACTTTGTCGCTTCGCTCCCTCGTTTTGATCTGTTCTAAATTTTAAATTTTCATCCGTAAGTTTAGGGAGCCAAGACAAAGATTTTTTGGTTTTCAGAAATAACACCGGAATGAAGATCGTGAACCGCGAAGCGGTAAGGTGATCATGTTCAGGCTCAGGGATGAAGTGAATAACATCCGGTGACAAAGATTTTTTGGTTTTCAGAGATAACACCGGAATGGAAGCCTTGCCCTGCTTTCAGAAATAACACCGGAATGGAGCGAAGCGCCGCTTGCGCGGCTAATAGCTCAAAGCGGGTCAATGGATTGCTCCCGCCGCCCCCCTTATTCCGGGCGTAGGAAGTTTTAAATAGAGCGCGTTTAAGCGCAATATTTAGACATACCCGCGACATTGTATAACTTTTTCAATAAAACGTCGTCAGCGTCAAATTTTCGGCCTTCCTGAGCATGTTTGAGGCAATCTTAGAGATGTATTCCATGTCGTGGTAAAATAGACCATCAAAAACACAGAGTGAGATCAATTTTATGAATACACAAGAATACAATGCGGATTCAATCAAGATTCTTGACCACAAACAAGCTGAGCAGCGCTTTGAATGGCTACAGGCAGAAAACCTCAGCATTAAATATTCTAAGCCGCTGGAGTTTGTCCAAAGGGGCATTGAAGCATGTAGACGATCTTCTACAGACCTCAGCTTCTTTATTCAGCGATACCTTGAAGGGGATAAATCCGGTGAGAAGAATATCTTGCTTGAAGAGGCATTCTTGGAACTGATGAAAGAGGCTAGAGAAAACAGTCAAATGACAAGCCAAAAACAACAAAGGCATTGATTCGTATTCATAAGCCAAGAAAACGCCGTCAGCATCAAATTTGACGCCTTCCTGATGGGGTTTAAGCTTATATTTCCGGTATAGATACAAGCGGCTTAACTTCAGACACAAAAAAGGCCGGTTGCCCAGCCCCTTGTAAGATCATTTTCAACTCAACAACTAAACCGCCACCGTCAACACGGTTACATTCTCACCGGTGCCTTGAATAGAAATTCTTCTTTGCCCCGCTTCATTAATCCATATATTGATTTGATGATCGCCACCGTCAATAGTTTCCATGGTGTCTATATA
>Ga0208751_100419_pt1 | contig 12140 bp, 9 predicted proteins | sample LakWasMet22_HOW5_2_FD_183868 | JGI IMG/M metagenome (GOLD analysis project Ga0208751, IMG submission 183868) | Freshwater sediment methanotrophic microbial communities from Lake Washington under simulated oxygen tension - Sediment Metagenome... | ecosystem: Environmental > Aquatic > Freshwater >... | reverse complement strand
CAACCGCAAGGTTAGACATTAAGTCTGGCTGACCATCAGAGCTGGTAAACACGCCACCATTGGTTAAGGTCGTTTGTACTGCACCATTGTGAGTACCTTGCGTAACCACACCTGTGGCGGACACTGCGGTTGGGCGATTACCCAAACTACCGCTTAAAGTTCCAACGCTATTGCCAGGAGTGCCTGTTTGAGTAACACCAAGCCTAGCACCTAATGCTTTACTATATTTATCATCAGCAATCACTAGGCGCGACTCAATCATCACCTGTTTGACAGGAATATCCGTCTTATTAATTATGGCCTGCACCTGCTCTAAATACTTAGGCGTATCTTGCACAAACACTGTATTAGTACGTGGGTCTAACACTGCATTTCCGCGCTTGGACAGGATCTTTTGCTTAGGGTCACTTAATATATTTTTTAAAGCCTCAGCTTTCATATACTTCAAAGTAAATACTTCAGTGCGCAGCGGCTCAACATCATCAATTTGCTGCTGACTCTCAAAGGCTTGTTTTTCTTTAGCCGCAATTTCATCTGCTGGCGCTACTAAAATCACATTGCCATTCTTGCGTTTGTCTAAGCCCTTGCTTTGCATAATAATCTCAAGCGCCTGATCCCAAGGCACATCTTTAAGACGTAGCGTAAGATTGCCGGTCACCGTGTCGCTCGTAATAATGTTCAGGCCTGTAAAATCAGCAATTACCTGCAACACTGCACGCACTTCAATATTTTGGAAATTTAGAGACAGCTTCTCACCAGCATAGCCCGGCTTTGACCCACGTACTAATTTATTTGGATCTTCTACCACCTGACGCACGTCAATGATGAATTTTTTATCTGCCTGATAGGCTGACTGCTCCCAATTACCTTTAGGCTCAATGGTCATTCGTCCATTTTTGCCTTGCTTTATCGTATCCACATAAAGCACAGGTGTGTTGAAATTGATTACATTTAAACGGCGCTGCAAATTAGCAGGGACATCAGTATTAATAAAATCAACCTCGATAGTTTTACCTTTTTGCTTGATGTTGATACCGGCTGATGCATCTGACAAGTCAACGATAATGCGCCCCTCACCATTTTTACCGCGCATAAAGTCTATGTTATTAATGGCGACCGCCTTATTACCTAAAACCGGCTCAGAGAATTTCGTCTCTACCCCAGCGCTTGCTGACGCCTCATTCGCCTGCAACAGGATCGTTACTTCATTCCCTTTTGCTGTTGTGCTATAGCCTACGTTCTTTGATAGATTAAGCACCATACGAGTACGATCTTTACCCTGTGCCAATGTTACACTTTTCAGTGCGCCCGCTTCTGCTGGAATATTGTTTTTTGCTAAGCCATTGCCAACTTTAGGAAAGTCTAATGCGATACGAGAGGGATTATTGAGTGTGAATCCGGCTGGCGGATTTGCCAATGGCTCGGTAGTTTTTACACGAATATTGACTCGACCACCAGGCAACGTCGAATAATCGACACTCTCAATTTTATTGGTTAGCCCAGCTTGATCTTCTGCAAGAGCCAAAGCCGAACCTAAGGTTAAGCCAAGCAACATAGTTACTTGCAAAAGTTTTGATATCCAAATATTCGTTTTCATTATTTCACCTTAAATCCCACTTCCTAAAAATATAAAATTTCTAGGGCCTAATGCGCTATCACAATAAATTGACTACCTTCAAACGAACCGCTGCCTCACTACACCCAACACTATCCGATAAAGACACAACGCGCTTCATCCGTACTATTAACTACTGCTCTTGTAATACCAAACTAGTAGTACGCTCTACCCAGTCGCCAGTGAGGTCATCTTGTACAAGCTCTAGCAACACGACTTCACTATCTTTAATTTGCGTCACTCTACCGAAGTTCTGCCCAACATAATTACCTAATTTAACTTGCTGCACCGACTCATCAGGTGTTTTAAGCAAGGCATAGGTTAGCTTACTCTTAGATAGCAATCCTACATATTTCAGACTCTCAAGCGGGTATGCCTCCATCGGCTCTTTAGGTCGATTCAAGTTGGGCTGCAGCACACTCGATTTATTCACAGCCTTACGAGCACGGAACGGATCCACCAGCGTGCCATCAGCGTTATATTGCAAAGCCATATATGGCTGCACCTCTGGCAACGGCTTCACTCTAGGCTTTACATCTTTAGTCGCATCGCGCATATATTGATCTAGGTCATCGCCTTCTTCAAAACTACATCCAGCAAGCCCCGCGCTCAGCACTCCACAAACCAAAATGGGCATGATGATTGGCAAGGTAAATATTCGTTTAAAAATGTCAGCCACGGTTACTAATTACCTTTCTTAGCTGCTTTAGCTTTTTCGCTCTCAGCTTTACGTTTTTCTGCGATTTCACTCGCATCCAAATATCGATAAGTCTTTGCAACAGCCTCCATCACTAGACCACTGTCATTAGGGCTAGGTTTAGCATCTGATTTGGCATCTTTATTTTTACCCGTGACAAAAACGTCGCCCAGCGTCACAATGCGTGACAGTTTTGAGATGTCAGTCGCAAACGCACCTAAATCATGGTAGCTACCGGTGACTTTAATTGATATTGGCATCTCTGCATAGAATTCTGCCTGAGTTTCTTGTCCAGGTTTAAACAACTCAAACTCTAAGCCACGGCTTAATCCGGCTTGGTTAATATCCGTCAATAAACCGTCAATTTGAGAGCGATCTGGCAACTGCTTCAATAGCGCACCAAATGTCTTTTCGATTTCAACCATCTGCGCCTGATACGCAGCTAAATTAATTGCCTGACTTTTCTTATCGAAGTAGACTTTCCTCAACTCCTCTTCTTTTGCCTTTTCTGTATCCAAGGTCTCCATCTCAGGGCTTAACAACAAGTAATACCCCAATGCGAGCAACACCAGAAAAACAAGGCCCAGAAGTACTGCTTTCATTGGCGCGGGTAAACTACCAGCGTTATTGATATCTATATTATTAAAGTCTTCTAACTTCATGATTTTCTCGCACTTCCAGCTTTCGCTTTGGCACCCGCATCATCTGCTTCTGTTGTCGGTGTCTTTAAACTCACCTTGAGCGTAAATAGGTTTTGTTTCTGCGCACCCAGGGTGATTGCTTTAATTTCTATCAATATAGGAGACTCAAGCCAATTAGACTGGTTAAAGTTACGCACTAATGTCGCCACTCTAGCGTTAGTATCAGCCACTCCCTCTATAGTAATGACCCTACCCTCTTGTTTGACGCTTTTAAGATACATACCTTCTGGCAGTTGACGACTAAGCTCATCAAAAACAATCACGGCCTGGCTACGATTGGTCTGTAAATTCTCAACCACCTGTTTACGTTCAAGCATTGCACTAATTTGCTCGCGCAAATCTTTAATATCGGCGATTTCTTTATCTAACTTAGTAATCGCATTATTAAGTCGCTGATTGCGCTCTAGCTGAGACTCGACTTTACTATTGATGATGGTGTAAGCCACAAACAAAATCGCGCAGGCTGCGACGGCAGCAAACAACGCCATCAAACCAAATTCACGCTGCTTGGCCTCACGCCTTATTTGACGATGTGGTAATAGATTGACGCGTATCATATTGCAAACCCTCGCATGGCTAGCCCGCAAGCAATTAATAATGCAGGAGCATCTGTCGCGGCTTGCTGCGCTCGCACTTTCGCGCTCGTCGCCATACTATGAAATGGATTGGCAACAATGGTATTGACTTGCGTGCGGTCTTGCACCGTTAAAGCAATCTCAGCTATGGACGCACAGCCGCCCGCCAGCACGATATGGTCAACACGATTATATTGCGTAGAGCTCGTGAAAAACTGTAACGCCCTCGCAACCTCCATCGCCAGCAGTTGCACAAACGGTTGCAACACTTCGCTTTCATAACTCTCAGGCAATCCGCCCTTGCGCTTAGCAATTTCGGCCTCTTCTTGCGACAAACCAAAACGACGCTGTATTTCCTGTGTTAACTGAGCACCGCCAAAGCTTTGCTCACGCGCATAGATAGGCACATTATTATGCAGCACATTAATGTGCATCATCGTCGCACCCACATCTACAATCATTACGGTCTGCTCACGCCCTGCATTAGGAAGCTGGCTAGACACCAATGTATACGCAGCCTCGGTTGCGTAAGACTCCACATCCATCACAATAACTTTTAATCCAGCACCTTCAGCCGCAGCCACGCGATCCTCAATTTTTTCCTTACGGGCAGCAGCGATTAGCACTTCAACTTCGTCTGGATTGTTGGGAGCGGGGCCAAGTACCTGGAAATCAATATTCACCTCATCGAGTGAAAAGGGAATGTACTGATTGGCCTCGGCCTCTACTTGTACTTCCATGTCTTCTTCACGTAGATCAGCAGACATGATGACTTTTTTGGCGATCACTGCGGATGAAGGTAGAGCTAATGCGACACGTTTTTCGCGGGAGCCGAGTAGCTTCCATCCCAGTTTGATAGCATCAGCGACCTTTTCAAGGTCGCCAACATTACCGTCAGCGATGGCATCTTTGGCAAGGGGTGAGATTGAATAATTCTCAAGTTTGTAACCTCCACGCCCATCACTAATAAGCTCAACCATTTTTACTGAGGTTGAGCTTATATCTATGCCGACTAGCGGGGGTACCGATTCTGTAAAAAAGCTGAATTTCAAATTGAAATTCCTTTTCTGATTTCGTTAGTTACGAACATTTCTAATAATTTACATTAAATCCTAGCAACAACTTTAAACCCTGTAAAGCAATTTTTAATTTATTCATTTTTTTAAACATAATCATTTAGTTTATGCACGTCAGCAACCATAGCAATTTATAATAGTCCTATATTTTTTCTAGAAATCGAATCACCTATGACTCCAAATAAATGGTGGCACTATCTCTTGTTAACGATCATTGTTAGCGGCCTATCTGCCATTGCCTTTGTAGGGATTGCCGTTGCAATTATTTATCCCAGCCTGCCATCGCTTGAAACACTCACAGACTATCGCCCCAAACTGCCGTTAAGAGTGTACTCCGAAGATGGGTACTTAATTGAAGAGTTTGGTGAAGAACGCCGCGCTTACGTCAAAATCGCAGATGTACCGAAAAACATGAAAGACGCGGTACTTGCCATTGAAGACCGCCGCTTTTACCAACACGGCGGCATCGACACCAAAGGCATCTTGCGTGCGATTAAGAACAACATCACGGGCGTCAGCCACGAGGGTGCCAGCACCATTACCATGCAGGTTGCCAAGAATTTTTTCACTAAACCCAATGGCAAACGCACCCTTGGCACCAAAATCAATGAAGCCTTGCTCGCGCTCAAAATTGAGAATAATTTAAGTAAAGATAAGATTCTTGAGCTTTATATCAATCAAATCTATCTAGGCCAACGCTCTTACGGCTTTGCCGCAGCGGCACAAGTCTACTTTGGCAAACCGTTAGAGAAACTGAATCTGGCGGAAACCGCCATGCTCGCCGGCCTACCTAAAGCCCCATCTGGTTACAACCCTTACCTACACCCAAAACGCGCCATTGCACGCCAAATGGAAGTATTACGCGATATGCAACGCTATGGGTTTATTGAGGAATCAGTTTACAAACAAGCGCTTAATCAACCACTTAGATTTAAAGCATCTAGACAATCTCGTGATTTATCTGCCGACTATGTTGCCGAAATGGTGAGAGAAAGCCTATACGCAACCTACCAAGATGAAATTTACAGCAGTGGATTAAAGGTCTACACCACCGTACGTAAAACCAACCAGGAAGCGGCAAACAGTGCGCTTAGAGATGGCATCTTGGATTACGATGCACGTCAAGGCTACCGTGGGCCGGAAAAGATACTTAACCTTAACTCAATCGTGACTGATGCCGACAAAGAGGAAATTACTGAAGCACTCAGTGATATTGATGTCTCAAACGGGCTAGTTCCAGCGGCTATTACCAAAATTTCAGAAAAATCCATCACCGTGCATACCAAATACGGCGATGATATTGAAATCAATAGCAAAGGCCTAGCATTGATTCAAAACACTCTGAATGAAAAGAAGCCTGAGAAGCGCTTATTAAAAGTTGGTGCGGTCATTCGCATTGTTAACTCCTCACCATCTACCCAATCGGGTCAATGGCGTGTAACGCAATTGCCACAAGTTGAATCGGCACTGATTTCCATCGACCCTGAAACCGGCGCAATTCGCGCGCTGGTTGGCGGTTTTGATTTTAACCGTAACAAATTTAACCACGTCACCCAAGCATGGCGCCAACCAGGCTCTAGCTTCAAGCCGTTTATTTACTCTGCCGCTTTAGAAAAAGGCTACACGCCAGCAACGATTATTGAAGACGCACCACTTAGCTTCTCATCCGAAGAAACTGGCAATAAAGAATGGACACCACAGAACTATGACGCCACCTTTGACGGCCCGATTCGACTAAGGCAAGCACTGGCAAAATCAAAAAACATGGTAGCGATACGTGTGCTGGACAGCATCGGCCCGGGCTATGCGCAGGACTACATTACCCGCTTCGGCTTTGCTGCAAAAAACCACCCAGCCTACATGACCATGGCTTTGGGAGCCGGCTCAGCAACGCCTATGCAAATGGCCAGCGCTTATGCCATTTTTGCTAATGGCGGCTACCGTGTTACCCCTTACTTAATCTCCAAAATTGTTGACCAAAATGGCAAGGTAATCAGCCAAAGCAAATTCGTGACCGCTAAAAACGATGCGCCACGCGTGATTGATGCACGCAACGCATTCATCATGAACTCGATGATGCAAGACGTGGTGAGATATGGCACGGCAGCCAAGGCTTCACAGCTTGGCCGTGGCGATTTAGCAGGTAAAACCGGCACCACGAACGATCACTATGACGCATGGTTTACAGGCTACAGCCCTAAACTGGTGGCAGTAACATGGGTGGGCTTCGATAAGCCTAGGCGCCTAGGCCGCAACGAAACCGGCGGCTCAACCGCACTCCCAATTTGGATCAAATACATGGCAACTGCCTTAAAAAACGTACCGGAAACCGACATGCCGGTACCCGATGGGGTGATGGCACTGCGCATAGACCCAACCACTGGGGTTAGAGCAGACAATGATGAAAATGGTATTTACGAATACTTCTACCACGAGAACCCGCCACCCGAGGTTGAAACCGAGCTACCAGGCATGCTAGAAGGTGCTGGCGAAGCCCTGCCGTTAAGTCAGCCGCAGCAGATGTTGCAACCTGACATTACATTGCTGCCCAGAAAAGAGTCTGGTGCAAACAAAACGGCGAAGCCAGCAGATGCGGCTAACGGCAAAGAGCCGAACACTCATAAAGCTGCAGATCAAGTGCAGCAGCTACTTAACCCGCATTAAGCTCCAGCACAACGGGGGTGTGGTCGGATGGGCGCTCTAGCTTGCGGGGCGCCTTGTCTATATACGCGGCGGCACATAGCGCTTTCAGAGCGTCGCTGACCAGTATGTGGTCGATACGCATACCGAGGTTGCGCCGAAAACCCATCATGCGATAATCCCACCAGCTAAAGCTTTTTTCCGGCTGTTCAAACAATCGGAAGCTATCGCTAAGCCCTAAATTCACCAGGCGATTAAATGCCTCGCGCTCTAGTGGCGAGACCAATATCTGCCCTTCCCAAGCCGCCGGGTCATGGCAATCGCGGTCTTCAGGTGCAATGTTGTAATCGCCTAACAACGCCAATTTAGCGTGTTGCGCTAATTCGCCCTTCAGCCACTCATTTAAGGCACTAAGCCAGCGCATCTTGTACTGATACTTATCGGAGTCCACCGCCTGCCCGTTAGGAATGTAAGCGCACACTATCCTCACGTCGTTAATATCGGCCGCAATCACTCGCTGCTGCTCATCATCAAAATTGGGGATATTGTGCTGCACATTGAGAATAGGGTGACGGCTTAAAATAGCGACGCCATTGTAGGTTTTTTGGCCGATATGCACAGCATGATAGCCCAGCTCAGAAAACGCAGCATAAGGAAACTTGCTGTCCTCCTGCTTGGTTTCTTGCAAACACAGTACATCCGGCTGATTCGCAGTTAACCAATCAACTACATGCGGTAATCTCACATTAAGCGAGTTGACGTTCCAGGTGGCGAGTTTCATAGGCTTCAGATAGGAATTAGGATAAATAAAGTCAGGTGCGCAACTCTAGCATGCACCTATACACGAGTCAAAAGCCTTAAACCACCAGTTGAGTACTAAACAAAAAGTGTGAAGCCCTTTTTAGCACGAGTAAAAGCTGATGACGCAAATACCTTGGCTAGTGGCTCACACCATATGATAAAGTCCACCCTTTTTAGAAAACCAACTTTAGAAAATTAAGACAGTGATAAAAGCCGCAATATTTGACATGGACGGTCTGCTAATTGACTCAGAACGCATCATCATGCAAGCCTGCATCAGCGCAGCGCAACAAGTAGGCATCACCTATACCCGAGCGGAATATGTGGAGCTGATTGGCCGCGCGGGGCCAGACTCAACACGCATTATGACAGCGCAACTAGGCGGCACGGAGCGATTTAATCTAGTGATGCAGGGCTTAGATGCCCAATTGGCAAGCTTGAACAACACGTTCCCGTTAAAGCCTGGTGTACGCGCGCTACTGCAACACTACCAAGCCCAAGACATCATTTGTAGCGTTGCATCCTCTTCCGCTACACACCACATTACCCAGCGCCTAAGTCAAGTAGGTGTAAGTGATTACTTTCACCACATCACCAGTGGGCAAGAGGTGGAACGAGGTAAACCTAACCCGGATATTTATTTATTGGCAGTTCAAAAACTAGGCCTGCCTGCTGACGCATGTATCGCGTTTGAAGATAGCGAGATGGGCGCACGTGCGGCGATTGCCGCTGGGTTAAAAGTTGTGGTGGTGCCAGACTTAAAGCAACCCAGTGATTTTGTAAGGGAAAACTGTTTTCAGGTAGTGACTACGCTGGAAGATTGGTTAAATTATATTTAATGGCTTCAGCAAAAACACGTGTTCAACAGCACTGCAACGGCCTTTCATACCGCCGACCACGTCAACCGTCAGTAGCAGATCCAATACATAGCTCGCTTGGTAGTATTGCGTGACGGCAAGTGGGCTAATGGAGAACGGCGGCCCAGCGACTAGGCTTTGGTCATATTCATAGCAGATAAGTAATTGTAATGCGCCACTGGTCAGCGCCACCAAGTGCGAGGCATAGCGCAACCGTATATCGTCTGGCAGCGCGACCAAAGCTGCCCTGTCATACACTGCATCGATGCGGCCCAGCATAGCAGATGATAAGTGAAAAATATCGCCTACAAATATATCAATATTGGGTGCACTGTAATGCGTGACATCGCCGAACTCGTAAGTCGTTGGTGTTAAATGCAAGCTCTCGAATAAGTCACGAATTGCTATTGGGCTTAGCTCTGCGCCAACCACATGGTAGCCACCTGCCAGCAACCAAGCAATATCCAAAGTTTTTCCGCATAGTGGCAAAAACACACGAGCACCCGGTTTCAAGTTTAATACAGGAAAATATTCAACTAACAATGGGTTAGCTTCAGGCAAGTGGAAGCCTATCTCGCTCTTACTCCACTTTTGATGCCAGAAATCATGATGCATATTGGTTCGATGTTTATAAGGTCAGTGAGGATGACAATTTGCGGCAGGGGCTTACGCACTGGCTTGTTAAACAAGCCTGCACTACAAGCTACTGCGCTTTAATGTAAGGGTAGGTTTGCGTGATATCACGCAAACCTAAATAACGCTGTAAACCGAGAAGGTGTACTTATGAAGCCATACCACTATGGCGTAGCAACGCATCCAAGCTCGGCTCCCGGCCTCTAAATGCAACAAAAGACTCCATGGCCGGACGGCTGCCACCTTTGGCAAGCACTTCATTTTTAAATCGTGTACCCGCTTCGCCAGACAGCACACCCATTTCTTCAAACAGGCTATAAGCATCGGCAGATAGTACTTCAGCCCATTTGTAGCTATAGTAACCCGCAGCATATCCCCCCGCAAAAATATGCGAGAAGCTGTTAGGGAAGCGGTTCCATTGCGGTGGGCGCATCACAGCCACCTCATCACGCACCTGTTCGATTAAGTCTAAGGCGGTAAGTTTGCCGTTAGGGTCAAACTCGCCATGTAAGCGCATATCGAACAGTGAAAATTCGATTTGGCGCACCATTTGCATACCGGCCTGGAAGTTTTTCGCAGCCACCATTTTGTCAAACAGTTCACGCGGCAATTGCGCGCCTGTATCCACATGCTCTGTCATCTGGCGCAGCACTTCCCATTCCCAACAGAAGTTCTCCATAAACTGGCTAGGCAACTCTACAGCATCCCACTCCACCCCTTTAATGCCGGATACACCGTACTCATCCACTTGCGTAAGCATATGATGCAAACCATGCCCAAACTCGTGGAACATCGTAATGACTTCATCGTGAGTAAACAGCGCAGGCTTGCCACCCACAGGTGCAGAGAAATTGCAGGTTAAAAACGCTACCGGCAACTCTACACCGTTGGCACGCTGGCGGCGGCTAATGCACTCATCCATCCAGGCACCGCCGCGTTTGTGGTTACGCGCATAAAGATCTAGGTAAAAATAAGCAATCGGCTGGTTTTCAGCGTTACTGATCTCATAAAAGCTGGCATCAGCATGCCACACCGGCGCATCTACTTTACGCACGTGCACACCAAAAATGGTTTCAGTTACCTTAAACAAACCAGCCAGCACTTTATGCTCAGGGAAATATTGTTTTACCTCTTGGTCAGAGAATGCATATTTCTCCTGACGCAATTTTTCACTGACATAGGCAACATCCCAAGCTTGCATATCCGTAATACCGAGTTTATCGGCATAAGCCGTAAGCGCTTGCATGTCTTGTTGCGCATAAGGTTTAGCACGCTTGGCTAGGGTGTCCAAAAAATCAGTCACCTGTTTAGGTGTATCCGCCATTTTGGTTGCGAGTGAAAGCTCTGCAAAGTTATTAAAGCCCAGCATTTGCGCCTCTTCTTGCTTCAGCTTAAGAATATCGCGAATCAACTCTGTATTATCCCACTCTGGCTTACTCAGCTCAGAAGCACGTGTGGCGTAGGCTCGGTATAAAACTTCACGCAACGCTCGATTATCCGCGTATTGCAGCACCGGCATATAAGACGGAAAGTGCAGGCTAAACTGGTAACCTTGCTTACCATCTGCCTTAGCAGCCTCTTGTGCTGCTTCAATTGCATCTTCCGGCAACCCGACCAAATCCGCCAAATGCTCAACCGTATGTTTAAAATCATTAGTGTTATCGAGTATATTTTCTTCAAACTTAGCGCCCAGCTTAGACAACGCCTCGCTCACGGCTTTAAACCTGACCTTTTGTTCGGCGGGCAACTCTGCACCACCCAATTTAAAATCACGTACTTCTTTATTGATGATGGTTTGCTGTGTAGCGCTCAGCGTAGCAAATTCAGCACTGGATTGAATTGCTTTAAACTTTGCATACAAGCGCTCATCTTGCGATACATCACTGTAGAAGTCTGTCAGCTTAGCCAAGTTATCGTTATACGCCTCACGTAGCTCTGGGCTATTTACCACAGCGTTCATATGCCCAACCTGGCTCCAGCTACGGCCTAGTTTTTCGCTATGGTCTTCCAGCTTAACTGCAAAATTTTGCCAGGTTGGCGCTTCGGCACTGGTCGCCAACTGTTCAACCAGCGCGCGCCCCTCCGCAATTAAACTATCCACCGCTGGGCTCACATGCTCAGGTTTGATTTCGTTAAATTTTGGTAAGCCAGCAAAATGTAATAATGGGTTTGACACAGGTAATCCTTAAAACTGCATTAATTGATAAGGCGCGTTAGTTGATAAGACGTAAGCACAGCGGGTAGCGATAAGTCTCGCCGTTACTGGTAGAAATGGCGGCAACTATACATAAAACAACATTGAACAGCCAAATAATTCCCAGCAGCAAAAAACCCACCAAAACGGCAATCAGCACACCCGCGGCAAATTGCGCGATCAGAATGGTGATTTGAAAATTCAATGCCTCTTTGGCCTGTGCTGATAAATACTCGTTATCGTCCTTTTTTAACAACCAAACGATTAAAGAAGGGATGAATGAAAACAGCACCCCACTCAAATGGGTAATGGTTGCGATGTTTTTATCATCATTACTTGGAACTAATAGCG
>Ga0208751_100418_pt1 | contig 12233 bp, 11 predicted proteins | sample LakWasMet22_HOW5_2_FD_183868 | JGI IMG/M metagenome (GOLD analysis project Ga0208751, IMG submission 183868) | Freshwater sediment methanotrophic microbial communities from Lake Washington under simulated oxygen tension - Sediment Metagenome... | ecosystem: Environmental > Aquatic > Freshwater >... | reverse complement strand
GTCCATGTTGGCGAGACCAGCGGCGGACTCGATCAGGCTTTTTTACAAATCGCCAATTATCTGGAGCGCGAAAAAGAAACCCAGAGCCGCATCAAAGCGGCCTTGCGTTACCCGTCCATGGTGATTATTGCAATCAGCATCGCCATGATTGTCATCAACATTTATGTGATTCCTGCATTTAAAGGCGTATTCGACAAGATGCATGCGGAGCTGCCTTGGCAAACCAGACTGCTGATGGCCATCTCCGAATTTACTGTCAACTATTGGCCTTATTTGCTGGGCGGCTTATTGATGTTGAGTGCGATCGTTATCAAATACATCAACACCCGTAAAGGCCGCTTGCAATGGGATTGGTTGATGCTGCGCATCCCAGGGGTCGGCAGCATTGTTGAGCGCTCGACAATGGAACGCTTTGCGCGCTCATTCGCGATGACCTTAAGCGCCGGCGTGCCGCTGATTCAAGGCATCACCATCGTGTCTGCAGCTATCGGCAACAGCTATATCGCCTCCAAATTGGAGCAAATGCGTATCGGTATCGAAAAAGGCGACTCGATTAGCCGCATGGCCAGAAGCACCCAGCTATTTCCGCCGCTGGTGGTGCAGATGATTATGGTGGGTGAAGAAACCGGTAATATCAGCGATATGCTGCTAGAAGTTGCTAGTTTTTATGAAACCGAAGTGGATGCCGAATTAAAAAACATCGCCAGCGTTATTGAGCCCATTTTGATTGTCATTATCGGCATCATGGTATTGATACTGGCGCTGGGAATCTTTTTACCGATGTGGGATTTATCGACCAACATGCATCGGTAATCTTAAAAACTGTAGGAGCGGGCCTTGCCCGCGATGATTTTTACCAGCGATGTTCGTGTTCGCGGGCAAGGCCCGCTCCTACAAAATCATTAATAAACTTCCCGCAAATAAATCTGCTTGCTGTTGCCTTTGTAAATACCAAACGTCGCTTTGGCAGAGGGCGAATTATCTTGCACGCCATCATTATCCCAATCGAATAACAACCACGGCATGCCCGCGAAATTGCCGCTGATGTCGATATAACCGGTATTGCCCGCGCCCGGCGCGCTAAAATTTAATCCCGCCACACCATTTAATAAAGTGGCATTTGCCAAGCTGGCTTGCGATGTCCCGGAGGGTGCAATGGTCATCACGGCATTACCTGCTTTAGTTGCACCGCTATTGGTTACTGGATTGCTAAGCGCCAGCTGGCTGCTCAAGGTTAACGTCGTACAATTGTCGCTAGTGTTACTGATAAACGACGACCCGTTGAAATACTCAGTAAATAACGGCACCGACAGGGCAACCAATTCTGAGCCATAAGCATTGCCTAACACCAATCGTCCCCAACGCTGAGCTTTGTTGCCGCCGGTAAAGCTGATGCCATTACCGGTACTGGCCGCACCGAATCCAACCGGATTAACGCCCGCGCCGCCATTGATGTTGGCAACCTGCACGGCATCGGTGTCTTGCAAGGTAAAACTCAGGGCGATTTCGGCATTAAATTCGTTAATTGGCGCGGATCGGGTAATTGCCAGAATATTACTGGTGGTATCGGCAAAGTTGAGCCGCCCAGTGCCGTCGCCGTTATCGATAATAGTAGGTAGGCTGGTATTTAATACCATTAATGGCTGGGCAGCTTCGCTATAGCTCGGTGTGATGCCATAAGTTGTATCGCTGGGGTTAATCTTCCATAAACTGCCGGTGTAATTCTGCGTGACTACGCCGGAGTTGTTTTTAGCGCTAATACTGGCTTCTGGTGCGGTGGCAAATTTGATAGGTTGCCCGATATAAGTAAACGTATTACAGCTGGGTGCAAAGACCGGCGTATTTATAGTGACATCGAAATAATCCGGTACAAATCGGCCAATAGTAAAAATTGGGGACGTGATAGTACGCTCGCTTAAGGTAGATCCATCGCTAGCGTCAATAATTGCGAAATCACTATCTTTAATTGTTGCGTTAATAACGCCAACCTCGGAATATTGAGCAGTTACCGAGGTCGCAACACCGTTATTAACGACAAAAGTGCCGGCATTGAAGGCGCCGCCGACACACCCGCTAGCAGGCAACACACAATTATTAAAATTAGCGCGTGGGGTTCCGTTATAGCCGCTGGTGACAGCACCGAGGCTGTTATAGGCTGTTGCAACCAAAGTAAATGGCTGCCCGGCCTTATGGGTTGGCGTAGCAGTAGCCGAGGACGCATTCAAAGATCGTGTAGTCCCCGCTGACACCCAGTTAATATCACTTGCAGCAGCAATAAAGCTGGCTGGGCGAATAGCAAAATGATCAGTAGAACAGGCAACAACAGTTGGCGCGTTGGCTGGATACGAGATACGCACTAATGCATCGGGATAAGCTTGTGCTTGGCTGACGCCGGAAAACGTATGTCGGCCTTGTTCGGTCGCAGCAAAGGTATAACTGGCAGTGACTGTTTGAAGTGCCGTATTGGTAGTACAACTTACACCACGACCATCAACCAACTCCACTTTGACTGTGCCGGTAAAGCTGGTCAATACAGTGGCCGGGCTGCTGGTAAGTGCAACCACATCAAAATTAAATGCAGTTCCTGCTATTTTAGTTTTCAACACACCACTTATTGAATTAGCGGCAGTAGCTGTTTCAAAGGCATTGAAGCCAGTGGCAGGTGGGGCGACAGCCGGCACAGCTTGTGGTGCGCCCAAACTAGCGCTTTTGACGCTCCATTCCAAATCATCAAGCAAAAACCAGCTGCGATATTCGTTGATAACATTCATTCTTATTTCTAACTTGACAGTTTTGCCGGCAACCGTAGCTAAGCCGGCAGAACAACTAATCCAAGGCTCGCGACCTCGGTTAAAAGTACTGGTCATCCCTAAGGTATGATTATTGGAGTCTGTGCCATTGTCCCAATAATTATAAGGTCCAAAACCCGAGGTGGTATTGGTTGCAGGACTGGTGTTGTAATTAGGACTAAATGGGCAAGTCGCGTAATTATTCAGCGATGGTCCTACAACCACTAACAGCTCGTCAGAATTACTAGTATCTAGTAAGCGTACTTGCAAGAAATCATAGTTGCTCAGATCCTGATTTCTTCCCGAATCCCAGCCCTCTGGTTTAATTTTAATCGTAAGATTACCCGGATTAGTAGCAGGGATTTTAATAGTACGAGTAATAGTGGCATTGGTATTACTCGCCGCAGTCGCATCAGATTTACTACGGAAGCCGAGCAAATAAGAATATTTACCTGTATTGGGGTTACCGTTGGTATTAACTGTTGCCGGAAGTGTGCCGGAACTGGTATCGCTAACGCTCACAGTCTCCGCAGGGCGAATCTGCAAATCCATATTGGCATCACTACGGCTGGCTGCAGCCCAGGAATTCGGCGTTACCGTACCGGTAATATCGGCCTCAAAGTTACCGTTGATTTTACTTTGTGAGTTGGTCGCTTTGGGGCCATTGGCTACAGTATCAAAATACAGGTAATAAGTAGTGGCTCCGGCATCCTGCAAAATAAAACGAATTTCGCCACGATTGTTGGCGGTAGAATCAGTGCCCCCGGCGTAGATAGCATCGGTGTATTCTTGGTTGGTGACTAAACTGAGATCGTCGCTGCGGACAATACGGGGGGAGTTAATATCAAAACTCCCAGTAACGCCAAGGGTGGTCAGTTGCGCGGCAAAATCGACATCGACCTTGATGGTGCTGTTAACGCTGCTACCGGCGGGTACATTAATAGAAATCCTGTAATGCCAAGTGTTATCGTACCAAGCAAACGTTTGGCCGCTAAAAAGTAGTAATAACAGCCAAGTAAGAAGCAGCCCATAAGGCTTATTTGCACTGATTAAGTTAATAGAAATACCCGGCATTAAATTTTTAGCCGGCCATCAGAATTTGTTAAGTTTGCAAGCGGGACAAATATGCCCACCATCACCGGTATTAACCCAACCTGCTTGCAGCGCTGCACTCAATTCCCCTTCAAACCAGGACCGCCCATCGCTGATTCGTCGTCCTGTGCGCTGGTCGTTACGTGGTGCGCGGCGATATTCGATTGCCCTTAATCCTTGTGGATTACATTTATCGCAAAATATGATTTTTCGTATACTCATGTCGGCTGTGTAACAAAAATTATTTATGATTGGAGTTATGGCACGTAAGTTGATTTTTTTAAAATCGCGTAGATTTTAAATTGCAGTATAGTCTACACTTTCTAGCGTTAATGCAGTGTGGGCTTATTTCTTATTCAAACTCAAGGTGACAAATGTGAATTTACAAAAACAACAAGGCTTTACGTTAATTGAATTGGTCATGGTAATTGTGATTTTGGGGATTTTGGCGGCAACAGCGCTTCCAAAATTTGCCAATCTGGGTGGTCAAGCCCGACTAGCCGCGGTTAACGGTATTGCTGGCGGAATAAGCTCAGCAGTCGCTATTACCAAAGCAGCATATCTAGCAAATGGCTCCACCACAGCAACCTCTGTCACACTGAGCGGTGGTTCTATCGTCACCGTAGCCGCGGGTACTGGCATTCCAGTGGGAAGCGATGTTGGAATTGGGAGAGCAATGGATAATTTAAACGCTGTCACCCCCGATTACACCACAGCCACAGCGGTTACGTTCACCCCAGTTAACGGCGGTAGCGCTACCTGCAGAGTCGAGTACAATGGAACCACCGGCGTAGCAACCCCAGTTATTGGTGGTTGTTAAGTCTTTGGCGTGGATAGCTTAAGTTGTCCACGCTTTGCTTTTTTGCCTACTACTGTGATTGAGCACAATTTCAAAGCCAATTTTATTTCGCAGCGAGGCTTTACCCTAGTTGAATTGGTGATGGCCATTATCATTTTGGGGATTATTTCCGCCACAGCATTGCCAAAGTTTTTCAGCATTTCTACTTTTCAAGAACGCGTTTTTTTCGACGACACCCTTAGCGCCATTCGTTACGCACAAAAATTGGCAATAGCGAGCGGTTGTAATGTGCAGGTAGTAATTGCCGCTAATCAGTTTGCCTTGAAACAGCCGGGGGCTAGCAATCGTAGTCAGTGTGCCTCGACTGCTACCAGCGATTTCACCCAAGCTGTTAAACGCCCAGGTTCTGGCGAGTCCAGCTATCAAGGCAATCAATCCGGCATTTCGGTTAGCAATGCGACAATTTATTTCACCGCTAAAGGCACCGCCTCGACTGGCTTAGACATCACCGTCGGCAGTCGTAAAATCACCGTAATACAAGATACCGGCTTTGTTTATGACAGTACGCCTTAAGGAAGCTCAGAACAAGTTGATTTCATTCATAGTTCGACAAGCTCCCGGCAACTGCTCCATGCGTTGCCCTACCTCCTGCCTCCATGCAGTCGACCACGAACGAAATCAACAATTTACCGTTCGTCCTGAGTCCTTCGACTCTACTCAGGAGAACCTTGTCGAAGGACTTAATCAGCGCTTCTTTAAGCGACAACGCGGCACAACCCTGGTTGAACTGATTTTGTCGATGGTTATTATCAGCATCGCGCTGGTAGGCATTCTTTCCGTTATTAATCTCACCGTTAGCCATAGCGCAGATCCTGTGGTTGAATATCAAGCACTAGCAATTGCCGAATCCTATCTGGAAGAAATTTCGCTGCAAGCCTACAGCGGTACCGCCAGCACTGGTCGCAGTAATTTTGATGATGTTGATGATTACAACGGCTTGAGTGATGCCGGTGTCCGTGACCAGCAAGGCAACCCCGTTACGGGATTATCGCAATATACGGTTCAGGTTGCGGTAGCTGCGGCAACCGCGTTAACCGGCGATGTCAATGCCAAAAAAATCACCGTGACTGTCTCCGGTCCCGGTGTTTCCGGTCTTTCTTTAGTCGGCTACAAGGCAGAGTATTAGCATGCAACGCCGCGAACAGGGTTTTACCCTAATTGAGCTGATTACCGTCATCGTTATTGTCGGCATTTTGGCGTCGATGACCACTGATCTTATTACGTTGCCTGTGAAAAGCTATTTGGACCAGCAACGCCGCACCGCACTGGTTGATAGCGCCGAATCAACCTTGCGTTTAATGCAACGCGACATTCGCCGCGCTTTACCAAACAGTATCCGCATTAACAGCGACGGCACGGTGTTAGAGCTGTTGCATACCAGCGATGGCGGACGTTATCGAGCTAAACTCACCAGCACCGGCAGTGGCAATATTCTTGATTTCACCAGCACTGACAGCAATTTTGATGTGATCGGCACGTTAATATCCGCGCCTCGCGGTGAGTTGGTGATTTACAACTTGGGGCAAGCATCTGCCGACGCCTATGCCGGTAATAACCGAGCGACATTGAGTAGCGCATCAACTACAACATCAATCAGTCTAGCCAGCTCTAAAAAATTTCCACTGCAATCGCCCCAGCAACGGTTTTTTATTGTCGACACACCCATCACTTACCGTTGCGACACTGTCGTCCATACATTGCTGCGCTATTCCGGTTACAACATTACCGCTACGCAAGCCAATCCGCCTACTGGCGTGACCGGGCAGCTGCAAGCCAATACTATCGGTAGCTGCACATTTGCCTATAGTTCGACTACGGCCACCAACTCTGGTTTAGTCACGCTGCAAATCACCCTGACTGATAGCTCGGGCGAATCGACTCGTTTGGTGCATCAAGTGCATGTGGATAACGCCCCATGAAAGGGCAACAAGGTTTTTCCATAGTCATGGCTATTTTTATTCTGGTGGTGCTGGGCTTGCTGGGCGGCTACATGGTAAGGCTAAGCGGGGTGCAAATCGGCACCTTCAATTATGCATTGCAAGGTGCTCGTGCTTATCAGGCAGCGCGCGCAGGGATTGAATGGTCGATTGGCCGCATTAATAACGGCGGCAGTTGCGCTGATGTCAGTACGCAAACTGCGATGACTTTTACCGGTATTGACGGCTTTAACGTTAGCTTGAGTTGCAGCAGCCAGAGTTACTCTGAGGCCGATCAAAATCTCACGGTCTATCGCATCAATGCCCTCAGTCAATATGGCAGCTATGCCGGCAGTGATTATGTATTTCGGCAGATTGAGGTTTCTATCGTCAAATAGATGTTGGACTTAAAAAATCAGTTGAGCACGCCAAATGATAGATGCGTGGAATCCGTTCATGCTGAGCCTTGTCGAACCATGAATGGAAAAGCACTTACTTTTCTGACAGGCAAAAAAAAGCCCATCAAGCGATGGGCTTTTTTATGTGCAGCTAAACCAGCTTAGTTTTTGCTTTTGTCTACGATTTGATTAGCTTTGATCCACGGCATCATGCTGCGCAGTTGTGCGCCAACGACTTCAATTGGATGTTCTGCATTTAAACGACGTTTTGCCGTCATTTCTGGGTAGTTAGTTAAACCTTCCAGAATGAATTTTTTCGCGTATTCGCCGTTACGGATGTTTTGTAAGGCTTCACGCATTGCTTGACGGCTTTCGTCGTTGATGACTTTGGGGCCGGTAACATATTCGCCATACTCTGCATTGTTGGAGATGGAGTAGTTCATGTTAGCAATGCCGCCTTCAAACATTAAATCTACAATCAGTTTTAATTCGTGTAAGCATTCGAAATACGCCATTTCTGGTGCATAGCCCGCTTCAACTAAGGTTTCAAAACCCATTTTTACCAGCTCAACCGCACCGCCACATAAAACAGCTTGTTCGCCGAATAAATCGGTTTCACACTCGTCACGGAACGTAGTTTCAATAATGCCCGAGCGACCGCCACCGATAGCTGACGCATAAGACAAACAAATTGCTTTTGCTGTGCCGGAGGCGTCTTGATGAACAGCGATTAAGTCAGGAACACCGCCACCACGTACAAATTCAGAACGCACAGTGTGTCCGGGTGCTTTTGGCGCGATCATGATGACATCTAAATCAGCACGTGGCACAACTTGGTTGAATAAAATTGCAAAACCGTGAGCGAATGCTAATACAGCACCTTGTTTGATATTTGGTTCAATTTCGTCTTTGTATAATTTTGATTGAAACTCATCTGGAGTCAAAATCATAACAACGTCTGCACCGGAAACTGCTTGGGCTACAGGTTGTACGGTTAAGCCATGGGCTTCAGCTTTAGCCACTGAAGGCGAGCCAGTGCGTAATCCAACGACAACTGCAACGCCAGATTCTTTTAGATTAAGGGCATGAGCATGGCCTTGTGAACCGTAACCAATGATGGCTACTTTTTTTGCCTTGATGATCGAAAGGTCGGCGTCTTTGTCGTAATAAACTTGCATGGATTTTCCTGTTTTTCTTAAGGTTAAAATATAAAGAACGAGGCGGCGCGCTTATAAATGCAGGCCTTTTTCGCCGCGTGAAATACCTGTGGGCCCTGAACGAACCACTTCTATTATGTTTTCAGGGTCAATCGTGGCAATAAAAGCATCAAGCTTTCCTGATGGCCCGGTCATTTCCACAACATATGAGGTTGGCGTAACGTCAATAATCTTGCCGCGAAATATCTCGGAGACATTTCTAATTTCAGCGCGAGATTGCTCATTGGTTTTGATTTTAACCAACATCAATTCGCGTTCGATATGGGCGGATTCTGCCAAATCAATCAGTTTGACGACATCAATTAACTTGTTCAGCTGTTTGGTGATTTGCTCGATGACATTTTCACTACCCCGAGTCACCAACGTCATTCTGGATAAGCTTGGATCTTCTGTCGGTGCAACCGTCAATGACTCAATGTTGTATCCGCGCGCAGAAAACAATCCAGCAACCCGCGATAATGCCCCTGATTCATTTTCAATCAGAATAGAGATGATATGCCTCATTTATGCCAGCTCCCTGTCGGTTGAAGTGCCCAGAGCTACCCTCAACTTCATATCATGATGACCTTTACCGGCTTCAATCATTGGGTAAACGTTTTCGGTGCGATCAGTAAGAATATCTAAAAATACTGTGCGATCTTTCAGAGCGAACGCTTGTTCCAGAGCGGGTCTTACCTCTTCTGGTTTAGTGACACGAATGCCGACGTGACCGTATGCCTCAGCAAGTTTGACAAATTCTGGAATAGTATCCATGTATGAATGCGAGTAACGGCTTTCATAGGAAAACTCCTGCCATTGTCTGACCATGCCCATGTAGCTGTTATTCAGATTGATGATTTTAATGGGCGTTTTGTATTGCAGGGCAGTTGATAACTCCTGAATACACATTTGAATACTGGCATCGCCGGTAACACAAGCCACTTCAGAATCTGGAAAAGCCAATTTAACGCCGATCGCTGCAGGCAAACCAAACCCCATGGTGCCCAAGCCGCCGGAATTGATCCAACGACGCGGTTTATCAAATGGATAGTATTGAGCCGCCCACATTTGATGTTGACCGACATCAGAGGTGACATAGGCGTCACCTTTGGTCACTTCGTAGAGTTGCTCAATCACATATTGCGGTTTGATTAAACGGCTTTCGCGATCGAACTCAAGGCAATGCACACTGCGCCACTGATCAATTTGTTTCCACCAGGCTTCCAACGCTTTTTTGCTTGGTTTCTTTTTGCTTTCAGCGAGCATTTCCAGCATTTGCTCCAAAACCGGTTTGACGCCGCCAACGATAGGCACGTCGACTCTAACGGTTTTAGAAATGGATGCGGGGTCAACATCGATATGAACAATTTTCGCATACGGACAAAACTCATCAAGCTTACCGGTAACGCGATCGTCAAAGCGTGCGCCAACGGCTAATATGACATCACTTTCGTGCATTGCCATGTTGGCTTCATAAGTACCATGCATACCTAGCATGCCGACAAACTGCGGGTCAGTTGCAGGATAAGCGCCAAGGCCCATCAAGGTGTTAGTGACCGGGAAGCCGAGCGTTTTAGCTAATGTAATTAATTCTTGGCTGGCTTCGCCTAAAACAACCCCGCCGCCTGAATAAATAATTGGTCTTTCAGCTGCCAAAAGTAAATCAACTGCTTTTTTAATCTGGCCTTTATGTCCGGTAGTTGCCGGATTATAAGAACGCATGACGACTTTTTTAGGATATTTGTAAGGCACCTTAATCCGTGGATCGGTAATATCTTTTGGAATATCAACGACTACGGGGCCCGGACGACCGGTGGTGGCAACATGGAAAGCTTTTTTGATGGTTTCTGCCAGCTGGGTGACGTCTTTTACCAAGAAATTATGTTTTACGCAGGGTCGGGTAATACCCACCATGTCGACTTCCTGGAAAGCATCACTGCCGATCACAGGCAATGACACCTGGCCGGAAATCACTACTAAAGGAATGGAATCCATATAAGCTGTAGCAATACCAGTGACTGCGTTGGTAGCGCCAGGCCCGGAAGTGACCAAGACTACACCAGGCTTTCCAGTCGCCCGCGCGTAGCCGTCGGCTGCGTGTGTAGCTCCCTGCTCATGGCGCACAAGAATATGTTTGACATCATCTTGCTGAAAAATGGCATCGTACAGATGCAGCACAGCGCCGCCTGGATAGCCGAAAATATATTCTACGCCTTCGTCCTTAAGGCTCTGAATGACAATTTGTGCGCCGCTTAGCTCCACATTAATATCCTCAATAAACTGACAGTAGATCGTTGTTTTGATGTCGATTATATGCGTTTTTTTAAAATCATTACCAAATTACTTGGTTAAAAACGGCGACACGGGGACGTCTGCTTTAGACGATGTATTGCAGGCATTTTAACCGGTTCCAGGAAAAAATGTAATTGCAAACTTAGACATCACTTAGCCTGCAAGCCAAGAATTTCCTAACGAGAAGCAAAGGGTACACAAGATACAAAACGCTTACGCCGAAAACTCCACCTCGTAGCCGGTAAATTTACGGATATTGATTACTCCGGTATCCAGTAGTAGATACTGGCCTTTAATGCCGTGCAAAACGCCTGAAACTTCTGGGTTTTTATCCAAGTTGAAGGAGTTAATTTTGGTTGGATAATGATCGACCGGAAACGCTATATCCACGGGCTGCGCTTCAGCCAATAATTCAACTGCCTGCTCACCAAAACGCTGCCTAATCTCATTGAGCTCTGGTGCGCAAGTCTTGATTAATTCATCTCTTTTTGCTGGCAAATCAATAGGCTGAACATTATTTTTAAGCATTTGCTGCCAGCTGGTTTTATCGCTGACATGCTTGCCGATCGCGATTTCTATCAATCCCGACACATAACGCGAAGGCACTTTAAAAATTGGTAATGCTTGCACGGCTCCCTGATCAATCCAGCGCGTAGGAATTTGTGTTTGCCGGGTAATACCTACCTTGATGCCACTGGAGTTAGCTAGATAAATGATATGCGGCTGAAAACAGAATTGCTCTCCCCAAGTAGAATCACGGCAAGTTCCGGCGGCAAAGTGGCAAGTTTCCGGCTTCATGATGCACATATCACACTGTGCCAATGACGTAAAACAAGGGTAGCAGTAACCCTGGTTAAAACTTTTTTTGACGGCCCGCTGACAATGAATACAGGTTATCTTGCCGGTAAATTTAAGCTTAATAGACTGCCCAATCAGTCGATTTAAGGGAACCAGCTGATCGCCTAGCGGTAATTGATACTCAACCGGCGAATTCAAAATTACGCGCATTTTCTCTAATTGTCCCTGCATTGTTCTGGCTTTCCTCTGATTAAAGCTGATAACAGCTGATATAATGTCATTATTTTACCATTCACTCCACGAGGACAGCCCATGTCACTAATGAACGTCAAGTCTGGCATTAACGTACCCGACGATATCAATGTAGTTATCGAAATTCCGGCTTTTAGCGACCCGGTCAAGTATGAAATTGATAAAGACACCGGCGCGTTAACGGTAGATCGTTTCATGGGCACCTCAATGCAATATCCAACCAACTACGGTTATGTGCCGCACAGTCTTGCTGATGATGGCGATCCAGTGGATGTGTTAGTGATTACGCCCGCGCCATTATTGAGCGGCTGCGTGATTCGGTGCCGTCCGATTGGTATTTTGAAAATGACTGATGAAGCAGGCGGCGATGCCAAGGTGTTGGCAGTGCCTGTTCCTAAATTAACACCGTTTTATAATCGCGTTAATACGTATGATGATATTCCTGAAGACAAATTAGCCAAAATCGTGCATTTCTTTCAACATTACAAAGACTTGGAGCCTGGCAAATGGGTAAAAGTCGATGGCTGGTATGGCATTGAAGACGCTCGTGAAGAGATTCTTTCAAGCATCGCACGTTATAACGCTGAAGAGAAAAAACCACTGTTCTAAAAGAAGCACTGCTTTAGTTTTTCGGCAGCCCA
>Ga0208751_100416_pt1 | contig 12311 bp, 10 predicted proteins | sample LakWasMet22_HOW5_2_FD_183868 | JGI IMG/M metagenome (GOLD analysis project Ga0208751, IMG submission 183868) | Freshwater sediment methanotrophic microbial communities from Lake Washington under simulated oxygen tension - Sediment Metagenome... | ecosystem: Environmental > Aquatic > Freshwater >... | reverse complement strand
TGTAATTCCGGAATCACGATACCAACCGCCTGAGCCGCGCCGGTTTTGGTAGGAATCATATTCAACGCAGCAGCACGTGCGCGGTACAGATCTTTATGGTGTCCGTCCACCAGCATCTGGTCATTGGTGTAAGAATGGATTGTAGTCATCAAGCCTAATTCGATGCCCAGCTTGTCATTCAACGCTTTAACCATAGGTGCCAGGCCATTGGTGGTGCATGATGCATTGGAAATCACGCTCATGTTTGCAGTCAGGATGTCGTGGTTTACGCCATAAACAACAGTCGCGTCACATTCGTTTTTATCCGCAGGCGCTGAAATAATCACTTTTTTCGCACCGGCCTCAATATGCGGCAGACATTTCTCCTTGGTACGGAACGCGCCGGTACATTCAAGCACCACATCCACGCCCAGTTCTTTCCATGGCAGGTTGGCCGGGTTGCGGTCGGTAGTCACACGAATTTTATCGCCATTGAGTACCAGGTAATGCTTACCGTCTTCGTCCAGTGTTTCTACGGTTCCTTTAAACTTACCATGAATAGTGTCATGCTTAGTCAGGTGTGCCGTACATTCAAGATTGGCAGATCCATTGATTGCCACAATTTCTATATCTTTACGTTGCTGCTCATAAATCGCACACAAAATATTGCGCCCGATACGTCCATAACCATTAATTGCGACTCGAATTGCCATGATAATTCCTAAATTTATTCTGTTAGCACAAAGATTAAAAACAGCGCTGAATAGCCGAGAATAACCGTTTAAATCAAAAGTAATGAATACTTAAGCCTTACTGAACACAATACAACCAAAAACGGAGTTTTTAAAACTTAACTTTTATATTTACTGAATTTTACGTCTATTTCACGACGCCACAAAAAAACAAGGCACCCCATATTGAGGTGCCTTGCAGACTAGCCAATTAAGCTTGTTAGGCTTATCAGTACAGTACTAGTAAATTAAAGCACCGATTTAACAGTTGCAACTACGTTCTCAACTGTAAAGCCGAAGTGTTTCAACAGTACGCCACCTGGTGCTGATTCACCGAATGTGTCGATACCGACTACTGCACCTTCAAGACCTACATATTTGCGCCAGAAGTCAGTGTGCGCAGCTTCAACAGCCACACGCTTAACACCTGGAGTCAATACGCTGTCTTTGTAAGCTTTGTCTTGACGGTCAAATACGTTTGTTGATGGCATTGAAACCACACGTACTTTAGTACCTGCAGCGTTCAATTCAGCAGCAGCTTTAACAGCCAGATCAAGCTCAGAACCGTTAGCGATGATAATCACGTCTGCTTTACCAGCTACGTCAGAGAATACATAACCACCTTTACGCATCAGGTCAAAGTGCGCTGCATCATGTTTGATACCGGCAACGTTCTGACGGCTCAATACCAGGCTTGATGGACCGTTTTTACGTTCAACAGCAGCAACCCAAGCTACCGCAGTCTCAGTGGAGCTACCTGGACGCCATACATCCATGTTAGGGATGTAACGCAAGCCAGATGTGTTCTCTACTGGCTGGTGAGTAGGACCGTCTTCACCTTGACCGATAGAGTCATGTGACAATACAGCGATCGTGCGCTGTTTCATCAATGCAGCCATACGCAATGCGCTCTTCGCGTAGTCTGAGAACATGTGGAATGTACCGCCGAATGGCAACAAGCCACCGTGCAATGCCATACCGTTCATGATCGCGAACATACCGAATTCACGTACACCGTAAGAGATGTAGTTACCTGGCTCTTTACCAGATACGTGTTTGAAGCTTGGTGCTGCTGTCAGGTTAGAACCTGTCAAGTCAGCTGAACCGCCCAGGAACTCTGGCAAGATCGGTGCCAATGCAGTAATTGCATTTTGTGAAGCTTTACGTGTTGCAACGCCTTCAGCTTTTTCGTTAGTTGCAGCGATGAATGCATCGGTTGCTTGTTTCCAGTTAGCTGGCAAGTCACCTGCCATACGGCGTTTGAATTCTGCAGCTTCAGCCGGGAATGCTTTAGCGTAAGCATCAAACTTGGCGTTCCAGTCTGATTCCAGTTTAGCGCCCTTAGCTTTTTGATCCCAGCCAGCGTAAACGTCAGCAGGAACTTCAAATGGCGCGTGTGGCCAGCCGATAGCAGCACGAGTAGCAGCAACTTCAGCGTCGCCTAATGCAGAACCGTGACAGTCATGGCTACCTGATTTGTTTGGTGAACCTTTACCAATGATTGTTTTACAGCAGATCAATGATGGTTTGTCTGTCACTGCTTTAGCAGCTTTGATCGCAGCATCAATAGCGTCAGAATCATGGCCGTCTACTGATTGAACGTGCCAGCCGTAAGCTTCAAAGCGTTTAGCTGTGTCGTCTGTGTACCAGCCTTCGATATGACCGTCGATAGAAATACCGTTGTCATCCCAGAATGCAACCAATTTGCCCAAGCCCCATGTACCAGCCAAAGCACAAGCTTCGTGTGATACACCTTCCATCATACAGCCATCACCCAGGAAGCAGTATGTGTAGTGGTCAACGATGTCGTGACCTGGTTTGTTGAACTGGTCAGCCAGCAACTTTTCAGCCATCGCGAAACCAACAGCGTTAGTGATACCTTGGCCTAATGGACCTGTCGTTGTTTCAACGCCTGGCGCATAGCCGTATTCAGGGTGGCCTGCGCAACGTGAATGCAATTGACGGAATGACTTGATGTCATCCATGTTTAAATCGTAACCGGTCAGATGCAGTAAAGAGTAGATCAGCATTGAGCCGTGGCCGTTAGAGAGCACAAAGCGGTCGCGGTCAGCCCAGTTTGGATTAGTTGGATTGTGACGCATGTTGTGATTCCACAATACTTCTGCGATCTCAGCCATACCCATAGGCGCACCTGGGTGGCCAGAGTTAGCTTTTTGCACTGCATCCATGGATAACGCACGGATGGCCATTGCATAAATCTTGACGTGTTGCCATTGTTTTCTCCCTAATGATTAAAACTTGAGGACTTATGAAAGATGACGGTTTGCGCGAAACCCCATAAAACCTTAAATGAACGATTCAAAAAGCCAGTAAATTAAACCGCTTTTTCTTGAAGGCTAAATTATTGCTTAGATAGCCTTTTTCGGCAAGTAGAACATCAGAAAAGTCTCTTTATAATCAGCAGATGCAACCGCATTCGCCAACAGCTTCTAGCTACCTGCAGCCTGAATTCGCTAGAACCTCTACATTAAAACGCAATCATTCGCCCCGTTAATGCAGATTGCAATGCCAGTTCGATTGCACGGCAATTGGCTTTCGCATCTTCAAATGTCAGGTACGGCGGCTTGTCATTCAGCACACAATCAGTGAAATGTTCGATTTCCAGATTAAAGTGATTGCTTGGCGCGAAGCGCTCTTCGGCATACTTGCCATCTTCCAGCGCCCATGAAATCACCGGCACGTCATTCTGGAATACCCAGGCCGCATGACATTTGACCCAACCTTTAGTACCGATGATTTCATACTCGGATTTACGCGAGCGCTCAAAGCTGATGTCAAAATGGCCAAAACGCGCACGGCCTTCAGCATCAGCGCCAAAATCCAGCACGCCGCTGGTGACAATATCGGCACCGGCCTCATTGAACTTGGCATGCGCCACCACAGACACCGGCTCCAGCGGCTGGTAATTCTGCGCCGCATTGCCCAAGCCAAAACACCAGCGTAACGAATGAATCGCATACGGCCCGATGTCCCACATCGCACCGCCGCCAGATTCAACACCATTGGCAATCCTATACATACGTGCCGGACGCATTAGAAACGAGTAGCTGGCACGTACGGAAAGCACATCACCGATCAAACCGGAGACAACGATTTCATGCACGCGCGCATGCTGCGGATGAAAGCGGTACATAAAGCCTTCCATCACTTTCACGTTATTGTTAATGGCTGCGGCTTCAATCGCCTCAATATCCTCTACCGTAAGTGCCATCGGTTTTTCAATCAGCACATGCTTGCCTGAATTAATCGCATGCATCGCCCATGTGACATGCTCGTTATTCGCCATCGGGCAATAAACGGCTTCTACATTCGGGTCCTCAATCAAGGCAAGCAGGTTGTCATAACATTGCACGCTGCTGCAATCAAAACCCTGGGGTGCATATTTTTCCAACGTAGCTTTGGCTGCACCGTCACGGCGGCTCGCTATCGCCACCAATTGCGAACCAGGCGCTTCGATTATGGCTGGCAGCAAACGCTCGTTAACGCGGGCAGCGCCTAAAATACCCCACTTTAATTTCTTATCTGTCATGACTATTTCCTTGTTATGGGTCCTTATGAATTATTCAGCGAACCACTTGATACTGCAGCCAATACTTGCAATCTGCTCTTCAGGTCCGTTGCCGGTTTCTGCAATCAGCTTCATCGCATTAAACAGGTCTCGCGGATTATCGGCCGGCGGCTCACCGCGGCCAGCCGCATCAAAGCGGCCGCGATACTGCAATTCAAGATTTTTATTAAAACCAAAAAAGTCCGGCGTGCAAACTGCGCCGTAAGCCTTTGCTACTTCCTGCGTTTCATCCAGCACGTAAGGGAATGAAAAATCAAACTGCGCCGCTTCTTCGCGCATGCGCTCGAAAGAGTCTTCCGGGTAGTTTTTGGTATCGTTACTCTGGATAGCAATCGTATTGATGCCATATTTCAGCAACTCACGGCAATCAGCCACCAGGCGCGTTTTAATCGTTTTAACATACGGGCAGTGATTGCAGATAAACATCACCAGCAAACCATTCTCGCCCGTACTATTGGCAAGTGTGTAGCGTTTTCCATCCACGCCGGGCAGATCAAAATCTACAGCAGGCTGACCAAAATTACATACTGGGGGATTCAAGCTGACCATCTTTTGTTCCTTAATTCGTTATACTTTCATAATGCAGCAACACCACCGCAATGTGCATGGCAATATTGACACTGATATTATCACTTTTGTTTTCGTTTTTTCCGATCTTTAAATGGAGTCGCCCGATTTATGGCCAACCTGCGCTTTTTCACAGATTCACCGCTCACACTGAATGCAGACATACAGCTTTCAGAAAGCGCTGCGGCACACGCAACACGCGCACTGCGCCTGAGCGTTGGCGACAGCGCCATCATTTTTAACGGCGATGGGTTTGATTACGAATGCACCCTGACTTCCGTCAAAAAGAATGCGGTGACAGCAACCATCACCGACGCAAAAAAAATCAGCAACGAATCCCCGCTCGACATCACCCTGCTGCAAGGCATCTCCAGCGGCGACCGCATGGATTTCACGATCCAGAAAGCGGTTGAACTCGGTGTAAAAAAGATTCAGCCCATCAACAGCCGGCGCAGCGTAGTAAAGCTCACGCATGACCGCGCCGAAAAGCGTATCGAACACTGGCAGAATATAGCCGCTTCTGCCTGCGAACAGTCTGGACGTGCTTTTGTACCCAGAGTATTGCCGCCGCTCTCGCTTGAAAACTGGCTGAGCCAGAACCCTTACGGCAACACATTGCGCATTTTACTTAACCCGGTTGGCGCAAAACGCCTGGCCGAAATACCAAAACCAGCCTCCGCCATCGAGCTTCTGATCGGCGCAGAAGGTGGATTGAGCAATAACGAGATTGATCTGGCCATCTCACAGGGCTTTCAGTCTATCGTATTGGGACCGCGCATTTTACGCACCGAAACGGCGGCACTCACCGCAATATCAGCCATGCAATCACTTTGGGGTGATTTTTAAGAAAAAGTCAAATTAACACATAAATTTATTGCGAATTTAACACTTTTAAAATATATTTATGTTTTAAATACAAAATAAATGCCATGTCACTCGGACTATCCATACGCAAACGGCGCAAACTGCTGAATATCACCCTGCAGGAACTTGCAACGCAAACCGGCGCAGACAGCGGCAACCTTTCACGCATCGAGCGCAGCGCACAAGGCGTCAGCGAAACGCTGCTGCGTAAAATCTGCACGGCGCTGGATTGTACCCCAGCTTATCTTTACGCGCTCACGGAATCCGCCAGTACCGGCACTGCAAGCAATTCAGCGCCTTTCAGCGTAAAAAAACCGCAGGAATTCGTCAGCTGGTTCCGCTCGGTCGCGCCCTACATCCATGCGTTCGGCGGACGTACTTTTGTAATTGCCTTTGGCGGCGAGGTTGTGAATGAAAAACAATTTACCACACTTTCGCACGACCTCAACCTGCTGGCAAGCCTTGAGGTTCGGCTGGTACTGGTGCATGGCGCCCGCCCGCAGATTGAAGAGCGTCTGAGGCGCGCCAGACTCGAAACCAAACTGGCCAACGGTTTACGCGTGACCGATGACGAAGCGATGGAAGCGGTAAAAGAAGCCAACGGCGTAATCCGCGTAGAAATCGAAGCGCAGTTATCCATGGGCTTGATCAACTCGCCTATGGCCGGCAGCGACATCCGCGTGGCAAGCGGCAACTTTGTGACTGCAAAACCTTTAGGCGTGAGAAATGGCGTCGATCTGCAGCATACCGGCGAAGTCCGCAAGGTCAACGCTGCGGCAATCCAGAAACGCCTGGATGACGGCGAACTGGTATTGCTGTCACCGCTAGGCTACTCACCAACCGGCGAAGCATTCAACTTATCCCTTGAAGATGTAGCAGTAAGCACCGCAATTGCGCTGGATGCTGACAAACTCATTTTCCTGATGGACTCAGAGGGCGTACACAACCTGCGCGGTGAACTGCTGCGCGAAATGACAGCTAAAAAAGCAAAGAACCTGCTCCAGCACGTCACAGACAATGACGATGCCATCAATACTTCCGAAGATATTGTTTATTATCTGCCGGCAGCTGTCCGCGCCTGCGAGCAGGGTGTTTCGCGCACCCACCTGATTAGCCGCCACATCGACGGCGCCATCATCCAGGAACTGTTCACTCACGAAGGCATTGGCACCATGGTCACAGAACTTGGCCTGGAAACCATGCGACAGGCCGACATTGACGACGTAGGCGCCATTCTGCAACTAATAGAGCCGCTGGAGGCCGAAGGTGTACTCGTTAAACGCGGCCGAGAACGCATTGAAATGGAAATCAATTATTTTCAGGTAATGGAGCATGACAACCGCGTAATCGGCTGCGCCGCACTATACCCGTTCAATCAGGAGAGGACGGCAGAGTTTGCCTGCCTGGCAATTGACCCCCAATACAGAGGCAGCGGCCGCGGCGACAAACTGTTCCATTTCTGCGAAGACCGCGCAAGGCAGCTAGGCTTCAAAACGCTGTTCTGCCTGACCACGCATACCGAACACTGGTTTCTGGAACGTGGCTTTACCGAGCAGAATGTGGATAAACTACCGGCGGAAAAGAAAAAACTCTACAACTTTCAGCGCAAATCCAAAGTATTCATCAAGCCGCTGTAAATACCGCCACACTGACAGCAGTCAATGCCTTCAATATAAAACGCCGGCACCCCTCTGGTATCCGGCGCCCATAGGCGTCGTACGCACACAGCTTTGACATAAACAAACGGTTAAATACTGTAAATAAAATAAGCCCGGCAGCAAAAATCTTTTCAAAAAAACCTGCTGTTTTTTGGTTACAATACGGCATAGAAAATATTGCGACACCTATTCGACGGAACCCCTATGCTAAACCAGACCACTGCTGCAAAAAAAGCCAAGACCCTTGCTGAAGCACTGCCCTACATCAAACGCTTTTTCGACAAAACCATCGTGATCAAATACGGCGGCAACGCCATGACGGATGAGCATCTGAAAGAATGTTTCGCCAAAGATGTCGTACTGCTTAAACTGGTAGGCATGAATCCGGTTGTTGTACATGGCGGCGGCCCGCAAATCAACGACATGTTGGATAAACTCGGTAAGAAAGGTGAGTTTATCCAGGGCATGCGCGTTACAGATGAAGAGACCATGGACGTGGTAGAAATGGTGCTTGGCGGCCAGGTAAACAAGGAGATCGTCAACCTGATCAATCGCCATGGCGGCAAGGCTGTTGGCCTGACCGGACAGGATGGCAACTTCATCCATGCGCATAAGCTGATGATGGAAGACAAGAACGATCCGACCAAATTCATCGACATCGGCCAGGTTGGTCAAATCACCGCAATTGACCCCAGCATTATCAACTTTCTGGATACCGGTGACTTCATTCCGGTAGTCGCACCTATCGGCGTCGGTATCGATGGTGAAACCTACAACATCAACGCCGACGTGGTCGCCGGCAAACTGGCCGAGATCCTGAACGCAGAAAAACTGATACTGCTTACCAACACGCCCGGCGTGCTGGATAAAAACGGCGAACTGCTGACAGGCTTAACTCCCAGGCAGATTGATGACATGGTTGCAGACGGCACGTTGTCAGGCGGCATGCTGCCAAAAATCAGCTCCGCGCTTGATGCTGCCAGAAGCGGTGTAAAAGCCGTGCATATCATCGACGGGCGCGTAGAACATGCCTTACTGCTGGAAGTGCTAACTGATGAAGGTGTAGGGACGCTGATTAAGGCCAAGTAATTTTTTCTATCCGCCGATGAACGCAGATAAAGTCTTTTTGAGAAAACAGCCAATTTAAACTACTAAGCTGATGAGTTTAAATTTTAAATATTTTCCAAAGCCTTTCATTGTGTACTTCATGATTTGGAGCCAATCTGGTTTTATCGGCGTTTATCTGCGTTCATCGGCGGTTTATCAGGGTTTCAAATGACAAGAAAAGTCTGGATTTTCGACCTGGACGACACGCTGCACAACGCTTCGGCCCATATCTTCCCTGTGATGAACCAGACCATGACGCAATACATCATGGATCACCTTGACCTGAACGAAAATGAAGCGCATAACCTGCGCAAACACTACTGGCGCGTTTACGGCGCCACGCTCAAAGGGCTGGTGCGGCATCACAATACAGACCCGCACCACTTCCTTGAAGAAACACACCAGCTTGAAAACCTGCATGACATGGTGATTCAGGTAAAACGCCTGCGCCATACACTGGACAGCCTTGACGGGCGCAAACTGGTATTCACCAATGCACCGCGCAGCTACGCCTTGCGCGTACTGGACATTATGGATATTGAAGACGTTTTTGAACTGATATTCAGCGTTGAATCCACCAAGTTCCATGCCAAGCCATCGGTACGCGGTTTTCAGCAACTACTGAAAACCGTCAGAGCCAAAGCCAGCGACTGCATCATGCTGGAAGACAATCTGGAGGCACTGAAAACCGCAAAAAGACTGGGCATGAAAACAGTCTGGGTGAGCAAGAAGCTGCATAAACCCAGTTATGTGGATTACCGCATATCTTCAGTGTTAGCACTTACTCACATTAAGATATAATAAAACCTTTGTCACGCATGACCGTGTCTGTGGCAAAGGTTACATCACATTTCACCGCTACTCGATAAGGACAAGAAAATGGCAGGCGAACGCAAACAGCAAATATTACAAACACTGGCCAAAATGCTGGAAGCCCCAAAACGTGAGAAAATCACCACGGCAGCACTGGCAGCCAAACTGGAAGTGTCAGAGGCTGCGCTTTATCGCCACTTTGCCAACAAGGCGCAGATGTTTGAAGGCCTGATCACATTCATTGAAGAAACCATCTTTGGCCTGATTAATAAAATCAGCAGCGAAGAAACCGAAGGCTTGCGCCAGATACACCGTACGATCACAATGCTGCTGCTGTTTGCGGAAAAAAACCCAGGCATGACACGCGTGCTTATCGGCGATGCCCTTGTGAATGAAGATGAAAAATTGCAGCAGCGCATCAACCAGCTTTATGACCGTATTGAAGTCACACTAAAGCAAAGCCTGCGTATTGCAGAAACCCAATCCGGAAAACCGGGCAACGCTGAAGCGCAGGCCAACCTGATTATCTGCTACATCATCGGCCGCTGGCAGCAGTACGCCAAGAGTGGATTTAAGCGCAAGCCGACAGAGTTTGTCGTGCAGCAACTGCCCAACCTGCTGTAATTAAACATTAAATAACATGAGCTAGCAGCCGGCATCTTGGCTATAATATCCGGCTGGCTCGCCATAACCAGCCAGTTGAACAGGAGAATGATTTGGAAGGTACAATTTTCGGCTTAACGGAAGCACAGATCACCGAGCTTGGCATGACTTATGGTGTAGGCGGTTTAATGCTGCTGATGGTATTTATCGTCGGGCATCTGGCGTGGGAAGCCCGTGTTGGCAAGTTTGGCACTTTTATTTTATTTCTGGGCCTGACTTTCGGCCTGGTGGGATTTATCGCTAAATATATCATTCAGCATTCACTTGGCATCTGAATCCAATCGCAAAAATGGCTCAGCGATGTTTTATCCGCAAACCGTTTTTACCGCTTCCAGCCTCGCTTCAAAAACTTTCACCTTTATTTGCCCCGGCTCTTCACAAGCTGCCGCGACTGCACCCGCATCTACCGCAGCAGCGGCTTTCAACACTTTAACCATAAGTTCAGCGGCCGGGATCCTGCAATCAATGTAACCGGTTCTACCGCGTGAATCAGCTTCGCAGGCTTTAAGAAAATCCATGAATCTCTGCGGCTGGCGAATGGCATCGAGTTCAACTAAAAACTCAAGCAAAGTATCGGGTCGCATCTGCGATGCCTGGTGCAGCTTGCCATGAAAGCGCGCTGTCATCACACCCAGTTCCTTGCAGTCATTCGGCACGCGCAGGCGCTTGCATACCTCTTTTAATAAATTGGCGCTACGCTGTTCATGCCCAATATGTTTAGGCAGCAGTTCACGCGGCGTAGTACCTTTGCCGATATCATGCATGAGTGCGGCAAACCGTATTGGCAAACTGAAATCCTGACTGGCTGCGTAATCAACCACCATCATCACATGCACGCCGGTATCAATCTCCGGGTGATGCTGTTCCGGCTGCGGCACGCCCCAGAGCCTGTCCAGCTCCGGCAGTATCTTTTGCAGCGCGCCGCACGCCCGCAGCACTTCGAACATGCGCGACGGCTTCTCTTCCATCATCCCCTTGGCCAGCTCCTGCCAGACCCGCTCTGCCACCAGTGCATCCACCTCGCCGGCTTCAACCATCTGCCGCATCAGCATCATGGTCTCGGGCGCTACGTTAAAATCCACCAGGCGCGCCGAAAAGCGTGCAACACGCAAGATTCTGACCGGGTCTTCTGCAAATGCATCACTGACATGGCGCAGCGTTTTCGACTGGATATCCGCAACACCGTTGAACGGATCATGCAGCTGACCATCATCGGCTCTCGCAATGGCGTTAATCGTGAGATCACGCCGGGCCAGATCCTGCTCCAGCGTCACTTCCGGCGAGGCATGTATCGTAAACCCCTTATAGCCTTTGGCGGTTTTACGCTCAGTACGCGCCAATGCATATTCATCACGGGTTGATGGGTGCAGAAAAACCGGGAAGTCTTTACCTACCGGTTTAAAGCCGGCGGCTAACATAGCCTCCGGCGTGCTGCCGACTACGACGTAATCTTTATCTTTTACCGCAAACCCCAGCAGTTCGTCACGTACAGCGCCACCAACGATATAGGTCTGCATTATTTCCGCCCAGGCTATCGCGCGGCAAAACTTCTGAAACGGTCGTATTTACCGCGCAGGGTAGAATCGACCAGATACTCAGGAATGATACTCTCCAGGCTTGCCGGCTCTATAGCGAAAACCTCCGGAAACGGTTGCTGGCTAACGCTATCGACTTCCATCGAGCGCACATTATCGCGTGACATCAGTTTGACCGGCAGCAGTTCCATCATAAAAGCCTGCGCATAAGACAGGCTATTGCACAAACCGATAATTGGACGCTTAACCCCGAGTGTGGCCATGACCTGCTGTACCAGCTGGCGGAAGCTGTAGACCTTAGGCCCAGCCAGTTCATAAACCTGACCATAGGTCTCTGTATTCTGAATACTCGCTGCGAAACAGCTGGCCACATCCTCTACCCAAACCGGCTGAAATTTGGCATTCGGTTTAGCCAGCAGTACGACCGGCAGAACCCTGACTAAAGTAGCAAACAGATTGATGAAACTGTCACCACGGCCAAATATGATGGATGGACGGAATATAGTGATATTAAGGTTCTGTGCCGATGCCTGCAATGCAGCTTCGCCCGCTGCTTTCGAACGCAGGTATTCACTTGGCGCATGAACATCAGCGCACAGGCTGCTCATCTGTACCAGTCGCTTAATGCCAGATGCCTTGCAGATTTTTGCAAGGCGCGCAGGCAGCTGATGATGGATCCCATCAAAACTGGCACCCCTGCCCTGATGCAGTATGCCGATCAGGTTCACTACGGCATCGGCACCTTGCAGCCCGGCAGCCAGTTCCTGATCATTCATCACATCGCACTCTACAACACTCACATTGG
>Ga0208751_100414_pt1 | contig 12352 bp, 15 predicted proteins | sample LakWasMet22_HOW5_2_FD_183868 | JGI IMG/M metagenome (GOLD analysis project Ga0208751, IMG submission 183868) | Freshwater sediment methanotrophic microbial communities from Lake Washington under simulated oxygen tension - Sediment Metagenome... | ecosystem: Environmental > Aquatic > Freshwater >... | reverse complement strand
ATCTTCATTACCATCAGCAAGCGCATACCCAGATCACCCGCGTAGTAAAACTAAGCGTCTCAATTTCAGTTATCAACTTAATTGCCGTCATGCTGATCGATGGTGATCCGGCGTTTTATATCGAAACCTGGCCGGGATTACTGCCTATTTATTTCTTCACTTATGGGCAAATGGTGCTGCCTATCTTCGATACCATCGTGTTTGGCTGGCTATCGTCCTTCGCGCTGCCACTCGCTGGTTATCTGATGGGCACTGAAATCGTCACGCTGATTCCGTCACTGCTGATTCTGTCAATCGTCAACCTGTTTGGCCTATGCACTCGCTGTCAGCTGGAAGTACATTCGCGCAATTCATTCAGAGAACGCCGTAAAGCCGAATACGCCGCTGAAGACAAAAGTTTGTTTCTGCGCCAAATCAGCCATAACTTACGGCAACCCTTGCAAGCGATGAGCTGTTATTCCTCAGTGCTGGAAGCCGCTTACACCGAAAAACCTAACGATCCGCAAAAGCCTATCGTCGGTAAATTGTGCAGTGCCATCGACGAACTCAATAACGCTTTTAATCATGTTTTAGACATCGCCAATTTGGAAACCGGCAAACAAATCCCGTTACTGACAATTTTCGACATCAACGTTTTACTTGCCTCGCTGGAAGACCAGTTTGCGCCGCAAGCCGCCAAACGCGGTCTGAAACTAAAAGTCCGTTTGCGCGCAAAACGCCCTTATACCGTTTATAGCGATCCTTATATTCTGAGCCAAATCATCAGTAACCTGATCGACAATGCCATTAAATACACTAATAACGGCTGGATACTGGTAGGAACAGTAAAACTCAGCAACAATCAACTGAAGCTGCATATCCGAGATACCGGCATAGGCATTGCCGAACCGCAAAAACACAGTATCTTTAAAGAATTTTACCGAGGCCATCGCCGCAGTGATGACCCTCAGGCGAGTGGCTTGGGGATAGGTTTAGCCTATGTGCTAACAGCCGTGGAACATCTGCCCGACCACGCACTTAGCGTTTACTCAACACCAAATCGCGGCAGCGACTTTCAACTGTACCTGCCCATCGCTATCGAACCGCCCTACTGCAAATGGGCTCCTAACAAAAACAATACAGTCTCCGGCAGTTTTGTATTAATCGTCGACGATGATCATAAGGTGCTAGATGCGCTGGCAGATCAACTATGCGCATGGGGCTGTCTGGTACAAAAAGCCAACTCCAAAGCAGAAACGCTTGCGATACTTGGCGAAATCATCAGGCCCCCTGACCTACTCATCACCGACTTTTTTCTGGAAAACAACGAAACCGCCCACGACATCATCGCCGCCATCGAAACCGACTGCGGCCCAGTCCCCACGATAATCCTCTCCGCTCAGGCCATTTCCTCAGAAGAAAAAGCAAAATGGTCAAAATCCACACTGCTACTGCGCAAGCCTGCCAACGCAGCAGTGTTGATGGAGATGATGGCAAAGGCGATGGGGAAATAATTCAGCCCGAAGTGCAAAATAAAAAGATTAAAGCAGTAAAATTAATCTTGGAGCTTAAAGAGAATCAAGGAGAAGTTCCCGTATGTCGCGCCGAGCACCGGAACTTTCAACGGGATTAGCCCGATAGGGGCAATTCAGGGATGAATTGCATCGCCAGAGGGGCAGGAGCCCCTTCTGGTGATCCCCGTTGAAAGCGAGGAGCACAGGAAAAAAGCGACATCCGGGCCGCCTTTTCTTTGGATACTTTCTTTTGGCGGAGCAAAAGAAAGTATCTCGCCTTCGGGTGCGAGAACCCGATTCAAAAACCGTCGCGACAGCGACACAACACTCAATTCCCAACTCCCGGCTTACCAAACACAATCCCCATCTCAAACACCTTAACCAACAACTCCGCCCGCCGCACCACGCCAAACTTCTGAAAAATCGGCCGCAAATGATTCTTCACCGTCTGCTCCTCAATCCCCAGCTTGCGGGCAATCTCCTTATTACACTTACCCTGCACCAGCCAACCCAATACCTCAAATTCACGCGGCGTCAAACCCAAACTGGCCGGATTGGACACCGGCCGAATGCCAACATCGGCAGTCGTCTTGGTAAGTAAATCAGATTCTCGCACCGCTTGCGGCCCCACTACCGACGCCGGTAAATACACCCGCCCCGACAACACATCCCGCAACGCCTCAACAAACTCCTGCCGCGATACCGTCTTGCCGATAAACCCAGCCGCAACGCGTCAAACACCAACTCTCTATCGTCCAGCCCGGAAAACATCACCACACACAAATTCGGAAACTCCTGCCGCAATTCCTCCAATCCCGCCAGCCCACTCTTACCCGGCAACTAAATATCCAGCAACACCAGATTTAACGGCGTTTCACGAACAATAGCCAAGCCTTCGTCAAAGCTTTCAGCTTCAAATACTTGTACTTCGGGAAATATCTGCTTCAACAAACAAGCAACACCCTCGCGGGCGCAAAAATGGTCGTCGATAAGGAGGACGTTCATGGGGTGAAGCCTCGGGATTGGATGGTTGGCTTTGTATTGTACTGGGGATTTGTTTGGGTTGGCTGCAGTACTTTAGTACTGGTACGGAAGAGGGATGGATGTTTGATAACGTAATTTGTAATCTAAATACGCACTACAAAAGAAATACAGATTTTTTGACTTTATAGAGAACAAATCAGTCCGATCCCATTGGTTCTCTGAAGCGGCTTCATGGTCTTAGCCCTTTCGTTGTCAGGTATTCAAATGAATGTGGTTAATTCCTTTCATTCACATATCCTCGATGATTATCGAGGATAAAAAATTAGGAGTCTATTATGATTCGTATCGTAATTTGTTTATTACTTTTAAATTCCGCATGTGCAACTTCTGCTATTGCGGAGGAGTTGAGAATAACAAAATACCATTTTTATAATGAACGAAAACCCACAACTATTTCAGAATTAATAACAACACCAGAGAGTAAGCAGGTTTTAACAGGAGTGGCGGCCTATTTTGGTGTGCCTCCAGAACTTTCTGGTTTAATTCTCGCTGTGCCACAAGTCAAAGATAATACCCGCGAAGAAGGCGAAATTGCCATTCCTTTAGATAGCGGTTATAAATTTTGTGACCTTAAATACGAGGAAATTTCACGTAACCCTCAAGCAGGACATATGAGAGCCCGGTTAAGAGTAACAGGTAATGAACGTTCTGTTAACATACCCTATTGGTTGAAGAAAGGTGCAATTGGTGGCGGTCGAGCTTGGTTTGATATCAACTTATCAGTTCTAAGCGTAAGGGATGATGTTTATCAAAAATATCAATGCAAAGTACCTGGAACCGTATACGCAGACTATTACCCAGATAATTGTTGTTAATATCGAAGTTAGGGAGTCGCAATTAATTTAGCGACCCCTGAGTATCAATAGTTAAATCACCCCCGGCAAAGCCGGGGGCTTATTATTGTTAGCCCCTCAAAGGGGCTAGTACGGGAATCGCCTAAAGGCGATCAGCTATTCCAAAGGTTTAATTGTTCGTAATGCTCATCGAGGGTGTAAATAAATCCGTGTAACCGCTTATTTTCAAAGCCGTAAAATACGGCGACCCAAAGGAGAGAAAATGAGCGACCTGATTAACACCCCCCACCTGATTTCAGCCATGCAAGAATTAGGGCGTGGACTCAAATCCCCCAGCGACTTGGCGCAGCTGAGCCGGGAACTATTAAAAATTACCATAGAAGCCTCGCTGAATGCGGAAATGGATGCCCATCTGGGTTATAGCAGATGGCTATCACAGCGGCAACAACGCGGTAAGGCGCAATAGGCCTTAGCCGTATTGCGCCGCATTTGGTCTTGTGGATATTGCCCAACACTTCTAAATGCTTCGATCGCAAGTTGAGCTTCGTTATGGCGGAATACGCCAAAGGCTATTCCGCCCTACCATCCAACTGACAAATATGGTTATGATGGCTGCTTTATTTTTTGGCGGTGGAGATGTTTGATGCCGGATTATCGACGTTATCGGGTGCCGGGCGGGACGTATTTTTTACGGTAAATCTGCTGGAACGCTTTCCCAATGATTTATTGATAACCCACATTGATATTTTGCGAAACGTGGTGCGGGATGTTCGCAAAAAACGCCCCTTTGTCATAGATGCATGGGTGGTTTTACCTGATCATTTACATTGTGTCTGGACGTTACCGCCGGGTGATGATGACTTTACTAATCGCTGGCGACTGATTAAACAAGGCTTTTCCAAGGCGCTCCCGAAAACTGAACGCCGCTCGGCGGTGCGTAAGGCGCGTGGCGAACGTGATATCTGGCAACGACGTTTTTGGGAGCACGTCATTCGGAATGACACCGGTTATGCCGCGCATGTTGATTATTGCCATATCAATCCGTTTAAACACGGCTATGTACCACGGGTTGCAGACTGGCCGTATTCAACTTTTCATCGTTATGTTGCTCGGGGTATTTACCCGTTGGATTGGAGTGGTGACATCGGAACTACGCAATAATAAAGCTCGCATGAGAGGCTGGACTCCCATACATTTGAAAATGCCCTGGTGAATGTTGAGTTTCCTTATGGCGGAATACGCCAAAGGCGATTCAGCCTTACCAAAGGGCTAAAAAGTTACCGATTTGTTGTCTCCGGCATCTGGACATGGTCTGGTTTTAATCACAACATCCCCATCACACCACGCAAACTTTTCTCCACGGCGGCCATTTCCTCTACGTTTAAAGTCGCCAGCGGGCCTTCACCGAAGCGGTTGCGATCCAAAGCACGGGGTTGATCGGTGACGACTTGGCAGGGTTTCAGCAAGCGGTTTCTGGCGGTGATAGTTACCCGCCAGAGTTTGAATGCCGGATACATTTGAGTGGATAGCGGCAAGATCACTACCATCGGTGTGATGTCTTCACTTAGTTCGTCAGATTGCATGATCAACACAGGACGAACTTTGCCTATTTCCCTGCCTCGTGATGGATTGAGATTGCCGACCCAAATTTCGCCGCGTTTCATTATCGCCACCACTTTTCGTCAGGATCGATACCGGCAGCACGTTCGTCGGCGATGATGGCATCCAGTCCGTCGTCGACCAAGTCCTCGGCTATTTCCAGCGCTTCGCGGCGGATGTCAGGGTTGGCATAAGCGGTACGCATTTCGGCGACCATTTCTGCCATAAACCGCTCTTTCTCACGACGGGCTAAATATTCCGTGATCGCTTGTCGGGCGATTTCCGATTGGGTTTTGCCTTCTAGTTGGGCTTCGGCTTTTAAATTGGCTTCAATGTCGTCGGGTAAACGCAGGCTGATGGCGGTCATGTCTATCTCCAAAGGGTTTCAATAATACGAATTGTATTACAAAACGACTGACAAACAAGCACCTCGTCAATTTGGCTTTCTTCGCAAGCTTTTGAGAGTGAACAGGCTTTTTTGCCCACCTATTTACTTGATCGAATTTCTATTTAATTTCAGGTTTACGTATGTCAATCTTAGAAAAACTTAAGAGCATATTCACTGGCCCACAAGATGAAGTTAATTTCTCAGAACTAATTATCCTCGCCACATTAGGCAAAAAATTAGACATTTGTACCGTAGACCCGCGTAGTAGTCTTGTCTCCGATTGCTTCAATAGCGATGCACAATCCCCATTGGAGGGTTCGCATGAGAAATTTAGTTCCAAGCTTAAAGAAGGCGCTGGTAAATCTGTTCCTTTGAATGAAGAACAAATTAACTCGTAAGATGCATTCACCATAATCCTTGGGGAAGTGTTAATCAGCGTTGAAAACTTAACCCCGCAATGCTCGTTAAAGCATCACGATTGCTGTTAACAGAAAAATTTTTACATCCCGCACAGAGCGGCCTTGCCCCACTAACGATCAAGATAGTTTTTATACCGTTCAAGCGCGGCCAGTGATCTTAAGTTATCGAGTACCTGTTGCAAGATAACCGAATCGCTGTCGCGCGGCGCCACCATATAGGCTGGCAGCTTGAATTGCGGGCTGTCGGGCACAGGAAACAGTTTTTGCGCTTTAATCAGCGGTTCGGCGATGCGAATAGGTAAAAAGCAGGAACCGCCATTGCTGAGGATTAGCTGTATCGCGAGCCAGCCGATGTTAACTACTTGAGCGGGGCGTTCCAGATTAGGGTAACTATTACTGTGTTGTGCGTAAAACCCCGGCCCCCAGTCGACATAGATGTAATCATCATTGGGCCAGGGTTTCTCGGGATGGGTGGTCAGCAGCAGCAAGGTTTCATCGAACAAATGCTCAACCTGCAGTCCGGGGCTGTGTTGCGGCGTGTACATCATGCCTATATCCATCGTGCCCTCCATCAAACCACGCATTAAATCCTCTTCAAAACCAATGTCGCTACGTATTGAAATATCCGGTACTTGTTGGCGAATAACACCTATCCATTCCGGCAACAATGCTTCCCACAACGCAATCCGTGCACCAATGGTAATGCTGGCGCGATAGCGACTAGGCAAACCGATGTCGTGCCTTGCTTGATCCAGCGTCAATAACAACGATTTAGCATGTCGTAAAAAACGCCGTCCCGGCAATGTTAACGTTGCACCGGAACGGTTACGCACAAATAATGAAACACCCAAATAGGCTTCCAGTCGTTGTATACGTGTGCTGACTGTCGACTGCGTGACATACAGTCTATTGGCGGCTTCCAGAAAACTACCGTTGGCGGCAACACTCAAAAAAGTTCTTATTTGATCAATATCCATGCTTTTAGTATCGGATTCATCAATATTAAAGTCCAATAAAAATCGTTTGTCTTATATCAACACGGTTCTTATAGTTGTCGGCAACCACATCGCGGCAATTGTTTTTAGTTAAGGGAACCTCTGAAAATTATCCATTCATGCTTCGACAGGCTCAGCACGAACGGATAAATAATTGATTTAAATAAACCACCGTTCGCATTTATGCCCGGTGGGTACTGAGCTGTGAGCTTGTCGAACAGTCGAAGTGCAATTTTTGGAGGTTCCCTTAAAACAAATTTGGTTTGGGTATCGCCGTGACACAGTTATTAACTGCGGACTAACACCTTATGGCTATCATCGACGATAAACAGCTCCAAGGATGGCGTTTTGTTTTATTCAATATATGTTTGGGCCTGAGCCATGCGTTGATTGCATTCAATGCCGGGGCGTATATCGCAATGCTGCCGCGAGTCGCTGCGGGCCTGGGTATTCCGCCCAGCTTCGCCACCTGGACGCAGACCGATTACATGATTGGGTTGGCACTCGCGTTTCCGGTGGGTGGCTGGTTATCGCGGCGGATGGGTGAATATTGCCCCTTTGTGGCCGCCTTGTTTGTGTTTGCACTGGCTTCGATAATCTGCGCCACGGTAACTTCGTTTTACGGCTATTTGACCGGGCGCATACTGCTGGGTTTTGCCGGGGGATTGACGCTGCCTTTGGGACAATCACTGCTGATCAAAGAATACCCGGATAAGAAAAAATCCATCGGCATCGGCGTTTGGAGCGTGTTTACCTTAACGCCATTCACCTTCGGGCCACCTATCGGCGGCTGGATCGCCGACACACTCGGTTGGCGCTGGCTATTTTGGTTCAATATCCCGATAGCGCTAGCCATCGGCGGCATCGTCGGCGTATTGCTTTATCAACGTGGCAGTAAGCGACTCCGGCACCGCTTTGATAGCCTGGGTTTTGTGTTGATTGCGCTGGTACTTTTTGGTGTGCAGACCTTGCTAAACCAAGGCAACGACCGGGACTGGACTAACTCGTGGTACATCAACAGCCTGATTGTTTTTATCGTCGTTACTTTGGTTTATTGGGTGATTTGGGAATTAAGCTTGCGCCGCCCGTTTCTGGATATAAGTTTGTTCGCGCACCGCAATTTTACGATTGGCATCATCATTCTGTTCATGGGTTTTCTGATGTTTCAAGGCCTGTTATCGATGTTGATCGTCCAATTGCAACTGTCCTTGGGGTATTCATCATTACTGGCTGGCTTGGTGTTTTTGCCGATGGCGATTTTCGCCAAACCGATGGCCAGCGTATTTCATGAAATCGTCAAACACTTCGATGCCCGCTTGCTCGTGTCGCTTAATTGTCTGGGCTTTGCGGCAATCTATTTTTGGTTAAGCGGGTTTGATGGACAAGATGCTTTTGCACAACTGTTTTGGCCAAAATTACTGGAAGGTGTCTGTTTGGGCAGTTTTTTTGTGCCGTTAACCGCATTAGTGCTGCATGGGTTGCCGCAGGAGCGTCAATGGCGGGCGGTGGAGCTCGCAAGCCTGATACGCATCGCCGCCGGGGCTATGGGCATCACTATGCAAGGCATTGTGCTTTATCACCGAGTGCCAGTGCATATGACACGATTCGCCGAAACACACACGGTGTTCGATTCAAACTTTGAGCAAGCCTTGGACAGCTTAATTGCAGCGGGCTTTAGTGAATCGAGCGCAATCGCCAAGCTTGCCAGATTGGCCGCACGCAACTCGATAATTCACGGCATGAATGATGCCTTTTGGATGGCCGGTTACACCTTTGTCGGCTTGGCACTACTGGTTTGGTTTGCCAATCCGACTAAACAGCCTGCACAACGCACGGTTGAACAAGAACAACGCCGTGAAACGCAAGAAATACTGGTGGAAGAGCCGTAATGCAAAATCACATTCGTCCCAAAGAACTTATCCGGCAACGCAACCGCCGCCTCCAGCTGGCGACGCTGTTGATAGTGCTGACTGGCTTAAGTGTTTGCGGCTACTGGTGGCAGGTCAATCGGGGTTGGGTTAGCACCGACGATGCCTTTGTAATGGGGAATATAACTACATTAGAAGCGCAGACGGAAGGCACGATTATCGAAATCCTCACTGAAAATACCCTGCACGTGCATAAAGGTGACGTATTGATAAAACTGGATGGCGCTCAAGCAGAATTTGCGTTGCAACACGCTGAAGCCGAGTTGGGCGAAACAGTACGCAGTATTGCGACAGTCGACACGGTTAACAGTAAACAACCCCTGATACACAGCACAGCCATTGACAACCACCCTTCTATTGAAAAAGCCAAGAGCCGGGTGCGCACTGCCTTTTTAAATTTCCAACGTCGCAATATCATCGCGCCGATGTCGGGTTTTGTCGCCAAACGTAAAGCTCAAATAGGTGACCACGTTAAAGCGGGGGCGCCTTTGTTAAGCATTGTGCCGCTAGATAATCTTTGGATTGACGCTAACTTTTTGGAAACCCAGATCGCCGACATTCGTCCAGGGCAAGCAGCCGAAATCATGGTCGATGCCTATGGCGATAAGTTGATCTATCACGGCAAAGTGCAAGGCATTACCCCTGGTACCGGCAGCACGTTTGCACTGTTGCCTACCGACAATGCCACCGGCAACTTTATTCATGTTGCCGAACGTGTGCAGGTGCGGATTGGCCTGGATCCCCAAGAGCTTAAGGACAATCCGCTGCAGCCGGGGCTTTCTACGGTAACTCGTATCAATATCAGTAAAACAGGACAACAGTTGCTGACATCTTCGGTTCGCGTCGATGGCGATGCCTATCGAACCGACATTTACGAAAGCGAATTAGACGGTGTAGAACAACGCATCCAGCGGATTATTGCCGCGAATAAACGGTAAATCATCAATATGACTCAAGTAACAGGCGGTGTAGCGATGGACAGCGATGATAACTCAGTATTGGCACCTAAACTGGCCGCATCCGCCAGCGTGTATTTATCCAGCACGGACATAAAAGCCCGTTGTGCTTCATATAACGTCGCTTTGAGGAAACAATTCCGAATGAGGCGGCATTGATTGGAAGGAATATCGAAGCATTCGACCAGGTTCATGTTCTGCTCGGTGCGCCGCACCACTTCGCCCAAGCCTATGGCGTAGGCAGGCCGAGCCAGTTGCAAGCCACCGCCCTTGCCGCGGGTCGACATAATGAAGCCTTGATTGGCCAAACTATTCGCCACCTTCACCAAATGGTTGCGGGAAATTTGGTGATAGTCGGCGATCTCGGAAATTGTCGCCAAGCCGGGTTCAGGCAAACGCGCAAGATAGATCAGTAAGCGTAATGATAAATCCGTAAATTGTGTAAGTTGCATATTTGATACTCCTTTAAATTTGCCTGAGTTCCTGTGAGGCCTTAACTAATAAACGATAAAGATTGACGATTTTACAATCAAACTATAAGATTCATTTAAGATGCATCTTATATGAACAACTAGCCAAAGCCTCTCTTGAAATAAAAGGGGCTTTAATATGTATCTTAAACGCCTTTTTAATATTTGGAGAGAAAAATGTCAGAACAATCTTTATACGAACAACTAGGTGGTGAGGCTGCTGTTAATGCCGCCGTCGATATTTTTTACCGTAAAGTGTTGAGTGATGATCGCATCAGCGCCTTTTTTGAAGACGTGGATATGGAAAAACAGGCCGCTAAACAAAAAGCTTTCCTGACCATGGCTTTCGGCGGACCGCATAATTACACCGGCTTAGATATGCGTCGCGGTCATGCGCATCTGGTCGCGCGTGGCTTGAATGATTCGCATGTTGATGCGGTGATCGAGGATTTGGGCGCTACTTTGCGTGAATTAGGCGTAAAAGAAGAACTGATCGCGCAAGTGGCTGCGATTGCCGAAAGTACACGCAATGATGTACTAGATCGATAACTAAATCAGAGTGCGGGCAATGACTACTATTCGTTACGCAAACGATAAATTTGAACTGGAGCCAAACGAATCCGTACTGGAGTGCTTGACCAATCGCGGCGTGCCCGTGCCGTTTTCCTGTCGTAGCGGTGTCTGCCAAACCTGCTTGATGCGGGCGACAGGCGGCAAGCCGCCTGAAACGTCGCAACAAGGCTTGAAAGACAGCCTCAAGCTGCAAAACTATTTTCTCGCTTGTGTGTGTTATCCCGATGCGGATTTAGACGTCGCGCTGCCGGACGATAAGGATGCCCAAGCAGTAATTCCTGCAACCGTCCTGAGTTTGAAACTGCTCAATTCCGAAATCATGCATGTCGAACTCGAATGCCATGCCCCCATCGATTACCGGGCCGGGCAATTTATCAACCTGTTTCAAAATCAAACGCTTGGTCGCAGTTACTCGCTCGCCAGTGTGCCGCATGCAGATGATCACCTGCATCTGCATGTCCGTCGTCTGCCACAGGGCCGGGTCAGCGGCTGGATACATGAAGAACTGCGTCCAGGTCAAACCGTCGAGATTCGCGGTCCCGGCGGCGACTGTTTTTACATACCCGGTAATAGCGAGCAAGGCTTGGTGTTAATCGGTACCGGTTCGGGGCTTGCGCCGCTCTACGGCATCATCCGCGACGCGCTCAGTCAGGGTCATAGCGGGCCTATTCATTTGTTTCACGGTAGCCGCGACCTGAACGGGCTTTATCTGGCCGGTGAATTGCGCGATCTGGTCAAGCAATTTTCGAATTTCAATTATGTGCCCTGCCTTTCCGGTGACGATGTCCGTCATGGCTTCGCGTCGGGACGTGCCGATGAAGTGGCCTTTAAACAAATATCTGATCTCAAGAATTGGCGTATATTTCTCTGCGGACATCCGGAAATGGTTAAAACAGCCAAGAGGAAAGCATTTCTGTCAGGTGCCTCAATGAAGGACATATATGCCGATGCCTTTAATGTCAGCCAGTCTTCTTAAACAGGAAAATTATCATGTCCGAATTTAAAAAATATCAGTGCCGGGAATGTGAGCATATCTATGATGAAGCAAAGGGCGACCCCGATAGCGGCCTGGCTCCCGGAACCCGCTGGGCCGACGTGCCGAATGACTGGTCCTGCCCTATTTGTGGCGCGCCGAAAGATTTTTTTCAACTGATGGAAAGCCCGCTTTGATTAAAAAGAAAATCTTTAAAAGTTGCACTTCGACAATACTCTCGGCAACTGCTCCTGCGTCGCCTAAAGCGCCTAATGTTGGTGCTCTATCTCCTGCATGCCCGAGACAGCGGGGCAGGCTCTCCATGCAGTCGAGTGCGAACGGTTTCAAAATTAACAGCAATTTATCCGTTCATGCTGAGCCTGTCGAAGTATGAATGGATCTCACAAAACCAATCTCAAGCCGCTGGCTTGTTTGAGTCAGCATGATTGAACCTATCGCATTAAAAGATTTTTTCATCAGTTTTTTTACCGCCGCTTTAATTATTTTGTCAGGTGCCAGCTACGCGCTGCTCTATGCCTGGTCCAAAATAAAATCCAATCCCCGAATCAAATGGGCCGCTTACTTGTCATATACCGTGCTGCTGGTCAGCGTGGCGGAATTGACGCGTGCGGCAAATTTTTCCGGAGTCTGGCTGATGCTATCCCTGGTGATGGTGCTCGGCTATTTTTTTGCCCCTATCGGTATTTGGCATTTGTGTGT
>Ga0208751_100411_pt1 | contig 12425 bp, 10 predicted proteins | sample LakWasMet22_HOW5_2_FD_183868 | JGI IMG/M metagenome (GOLD analysis project Ga0208751, IMG submission 183868) | Freshwater sediment methanotrophic microbial communities from Lake Washington under simulated oxygen tension - Sediment Metagenome... | ecosystem: Environmental > Aquatic > Freshwater >... | reverse complement strand
TGGCTTTAAATTCGTCGTAAGCACCCATGCCTGGCTTCATCATTTTGCTCAGCACATTTTCTTCTGAGTGCTCCGGTGCAATTTTCAAATAGCCGCCCACATGGTGCTGCACCAGTTCTTTAACGTACTCAGGTGACTTCACCGCCAAGTCATAACGCAAACCAGAGCCGATGAGAATCTTCTTCACGCCTTTAATCGCACGTGCTTTACGGTACAGTTGAATCAGCGCGCTATGGTCGGTATTCAGGTTCTCGCACACAGCCGGATAAACGCAGCTTAACTTACGGCAATTTTTCTCGATGGATTCAGATTTACATGCAATACGGTACATGTTGGCAGTAGGCCCGCCCAAATCTGAAATCACGCCGGTAAAGCCATCCACTTTATCGCGGATTTCTTCAACCTCTTTCAAGATAGAAGCCTCAGAACGGCTTTGAATAATGCGGCCTTCATGCTCGGTAATACTGCAGAATGTACAGCCGCCAAAGCAGCCGCGCATAATATTCACGCTGAAACGTATCATCTCCCAAGCTGGGATTTTTGCATCTTTATAAGCTGGGTGTGGCTTACGTGCATACGGCATGTCATACACATAATCCATTTCTTTAGTGGTGAGCGGAATTGGCGGCGGGTTGAGCCACACTTCTCTATCGCCATGCTTTTGTACCAAAGCGCGTGCATTACCCGGGTTAGCCTCTAAATGTAATACTCTTGAAGCGTGTGCATACAGCACAGGGTCATTCGCCACCTCTTCAAACGCCGGCAAACGTACCACTTGCTTAGTTCTATCGGCCTTAGGTGCTTTTAACCTGAGGTTAGGCACGATCTCAATCGCTTTAATACCTTCCGGCAACTCAGTTTTCTTAGCCTCGTCCGTTGCACAGCTGGCGTCAGATTTACCCATTTTCATTTCATATGGGTCTACCTGTTTATCTACAGCACCTGGACGATCAAGTTTAGTACTTTCAATCTCACTCCAGCCTTCTGGAATCTTCTTACGTAAAAAGGCGGTACCGCGGATATCTTGAATATCGGCAACTTTCTCGCCTTTAGCAATTCTGTGGCTAAGCTCAACCAATGCGCGCTCTGCGTTGCCATACAATAAAATATCAGCTTTAGAGTCCACTAAAATACTGCGACGCACTTTATCTGACCAATAGTCATAATGCGCAATACGGCGTAAGCTCGCCTCAATACTACCCACCACTAATGGCACGTCAGAATAAGCCTCACGGCAGCGCTGGCTATATACCAACACCGCACGGTCTGGGCGCCTGTTAGGCGCAGCATCAGGCGTATAAGCGTCATCGCTACGGATTTTTCTATCCGCAGTATAGCGATTCACCATGCTATCCATATTACCAGCAGTAACCCCAAAATAAAGGTTAGGTTTGCCCAGCACTTTAAATGCATTAGCATTTTGCCAATCCGGCTGCGCAATAATGCCAACTCTAAAACCTTGCGCCTCTAATAAGCGGCCCACTAATGCCATGCCAAAACTTGGGTGATCGATATACGCATCCCCCGTCACCAAAATAATGTCGCAACTATCCCAGCCAAGGGCGTCCATTTCGGCACGTGTCATCGGTAAAATTGGCGCAGGCCCAAACCGCTTCGCCCAATAAGGGCGATAGCTAGGAATAGGCTTTGCTAACATTGTTGAGTATTGTTCCAAGGTATCTGCTATAAATCGATAAAAGTGCGCGCATTTTACGCGCTAATCATATGATTAAGAAGCTTTTTTATAGTTCAATTACATCAAAACTAAAACTGGCTAAGCTAAATGCGGTATTTTTGGTAACAGTCACCCGCAATATTGCATACAATACAGGCATAAACCGCCCATGAGAACCTAGTAAAACTATGTGTGATTACGCAAATTTAGTAAAAACTTTGCATCAATTTGCAGAAAAAGCCAAAGACAAACCACTAACCGTGGGCGAAGCGCTAGACTCTCTGGATGAAGCCGGCTATGCATTTATTTGCATCATCCTAGTTTTACCTTTTTTGCAGCCCATCCCGTTAGGCCCATTCACGGTACTCGGCGGCGTCGCCTTTGCCACGCTGGGCTGGCAATTACTACATGGCCACGAATCACCGGTATTGCCTAAACAAATACTGGCTATTGAATTTAACGAGAGCACATGGAAAATGCTAGCCAAAGTCTGCCTAGAGATTTTGGGCTTATGCAGAAAAATCAGCAAACCACGCTACCCATTTATTGCAGCAGGTATACGCGGCCAAAAAATGGGCGGCTTTATCCTGCTGGCCGCCGGCGGATTAATGGCTATCCCGTTTGGGGTATTACCATTCAATAACTTTTTACCTGGCCTAGCCATCTTGTTTTACTGCATAGGCGAGCTCGAAGATGACGGCTTAATGTACCTGATTGCGTTATTCTGGCTCGTCGTCACCACCATCTACTTCAGCGCATTCTTCTTTGCGCTTTGGTACTTTGGCGAAAAGGCACTAACGTTTTTTAAAATACTTTAAAATTTTAATGCACCTGATACTTTTGACCACAAAAATTAGTACGGTGAATGTTTAAGTGACAAGCACACCCTGAGTATTTGTAAGTTATTAATTAATAATTTAATATCTGAAACACAAGACAACAAAAATAAAAAAGGGCAACGGGTTCCAGCCATGCATATCCACTTTCCAATTACTCATATAGAGACCCATGGGTCTCTATATTAACTGTTGGGCCTTATGAGCACGCACGAAGAACGTTGGGAGCGCTTTCTCGATCCTGACGTTGTCAGGCCATCGCTATTCATGGCCACGATGTTCATCACTACCTTTGAGATTCTTAAAAACTCGATAGTTGATCGCATCCGAGATTTCTACTCGATTGGGTGGTCAGAGGAAGGATCGACAGTCTCCCCAGAGTACAAAGCAAAGGTTCTTTCGCGCGACAAGAGCCCAGTTTATGCATCTCTAAATTGGCTACATGAGAACCAAGTAGTAAATGACGATGACTTGAAGATATTCGAGCAGCTTAAGACCACTAGGAATCTTGTTGCTCACCAACTCTTCGACATCGTCACTGGTCAAGCTGAATCTAATCATACGGAACAATTCCAAGTACTAGTCGAGCTGCTACGGAAGATTGAGGTATGGTGGGTTGTAAATGTCGAACTTGCAACAGATCCGGACTACGCAGATACAGAAATCGATGAAGAGGGCATCGTTCCGGGAGCCATTCTGTCGCTTCAGATGCTTTTGGAGGTTATAGGGGGAAACACGGAGCTTCTTGAAGCCTGGCGTAGTCAACGCACAAAGGGGCGCCAGCATGCGTAGTGGCATCAAAAGCAAGCCCAACGATTTGGTCAAGAGGGACGCTCCGCCGAAAAACCTGCTCCGCGCCCCTTAATTCAAGCGTTAGGTCACTATGCATAGCCAGTCCGCACCAGACGAATTTGCACAACATTTGAACGATGTCTTTCGACTGTTCGGACCAATCTCTTTGCACCGAATGTTCTCTGGCTATGGCATTTATCACGATGGAATCATGTTCGGTTTAATATCTCAGGACACACTGTACTTGAAGGCTGATGCAGAGAACTCTGCTGCTTTTCGAGACCAAGGGCTTAGCCAGTTCGAGTATGTTCGACAGGGGAAAATTATTGGGCTATCCTACTATCAGGCTCCAGAAATCGTGCTGGAGGACGCCAATGAAGCTGCACTCTGGGCGCGTCGCTCGTTTGAAGCTGCTCTACGTGCTAACGCATCAAAAGCAAAGTCTGCTCGGAGCCAACATAGGCATGAAACCTAACCCATCATTAAAGCGGAACGCCTAACGGCACTCATTAACTCAAACGTTAGCCAGATTAAGTCATGGAAGCCTTACCACTTGAACTAAGTGTCGCTTGCGAAGCTGACGCTAAAGAAATTGCAACCCTCGTGAACAGAGCTTACCGACCCTCTTCACGGGAAGCGGGCTGGACACATGAAGCAAACCTCATTGCTGGGGAGAGAATTTCCACCGAACAAGTGCTTTCTCTATTTCACGAACAATCTACGATTTTGCTGTTACATCTTGGGCAAGATATCGTAGCGTGTGTGCATGTGCAAGGTGGTCAGTCCGGTACTTACATTGGCATGCTAGCGACTAATCCAGCAATGCAAGCGCAAGGTATTGGCAAGCAAATGTTACTTCACGCAGAGGCGTATGCCATTGAACATTACGATGCTTCGGTACTCAAAATGTCGGTTCTATCTTCACGGCCAGAACTATTGGCTTTCTATGAACGGCGCGGCTATGTTCTCACCGGGCAAGTAGAGGAATATCCATTGTCGGCCGGTGTCGGTCAGCCAATGGTCACTGGCATCAAGGTTTTTTCATTGGCAAAAGCTCCAGCCAACCCACTATTCAAGCAAGAATCGTAAATATTTAGCCCAAACAGTTTTATCAATCTGCGTTATTACTTTATATTTAAAACTTACATTTAAATAACGCTTCTAAGGGATGATGCGCCGCAGGTGCATGCTCAACGCAATATGGCAGAAGCCAGCAAATCAAGACAAAGTTTATGAGCCACGGTTATTATCAACTTCCTAATGGTCGGGTTGCCAGTATAGATGGTGAGTGTGACTTTCCACCTTTAACTGAAGCACTCAACGAGCCCAATGGCTTAATCGCGATTGGCGGCGACCTATCCCTGCCCCGCTTATTAGCGGCTTATCAGCAAGGTATTTTCCCTTGGTTTAGTGAGGGCGAGCCTATTCTGTGGTGGAGCCCCAGCCCACGCATGGTGCTATTCCCCAACGAGTTAAAAATATCAAACTCACTACAAAAAACGCTAAAGAAAAAAACTTTTGAGGTGAGGTTCAACACGCAGTTTCGTGCAGTCATTACTGCTTGCAGCAGCACCCTGCGCGGCCAGCAGGCTGGCACTTGGATTACCCAGGATATTATTGATGCTTACTGCAGATTGCATGATGCCGGCTTTGCGATTTCAGCTGAGTCTTATTTGGATGGTGAGTTGGTTGGCGGTTGCTACGGAGTGCGCATAGGCCAAATGTTTTATGGTGAAAGTATGTTTCATCATAAAACCGATGCATCAAAGGTTGCTTTTGTGAGTTTGGTGCAGCACCTAACAGCCCAAGGCATTGGCCTGATTGACTGCCAGATGAAAACAGCGCATTTAGCGAGCCTGGGCGCACGCGAAATTGACCGTGCAGCATTTGCAGCGCAATTATCTACACTTACCCAGGCCAGACCGAGCAATATAGAGTAAAAATAGGGTTATACTTTTGCCATGAGCTTACCTAGCGATACGCCACTGCACAAACTGCAATTTTACGTCACCACGGGCTACACATGCGGCTACCTGCCCAATAGAATGGCGCAAAGCCTAATTGCCGCGCCGCAGCACTTGGTGGACGCAGACGTGTACAGCGGCTTGATTCAACAAGGTTTCAGACGTAGCGGAAAGTTCTCTTACAGGCCGCATTGCGAGAACTGCCAAGAGTGCGTGCCGGTAAGGGTTGTTTTAGAAGCATTTAGCCCTAACCGCAGCCAGAAGCGTGCGTTTAAACAGCACCAAAACCTTACCACCACGATACTGCCCATAGGCTTTTATGAAGAGCATTATGCACTCTATGCCAGCTATCAACGTGCACGCCATAGTGATGACAAAACCGCAGATCAAATGGAGCCTGACTCAGACTCGCAAGAAAACGATGTTGAGCAATACCAGAGCTTTTTATGCCAATCCAACGTAGAAAGCGTTCTCATTGAGTTTAGAGATGGCGACCAGCTAAAAATGGTGAGTGTTATCGATATTGTGCGCGATGGTATATCCGCGGTTTACACCTTTTACGATACCTGCGACAGCACAACTAGCTATGGCACTTACAACGTTTTATGGCAGGCACTATGGGCGCAAACCTTAGGCTTACCCTACCTGTATTTAGGCTACTGGATTAAAGACAGCAGAAAAATGGCTTATAAGCAAAACTACAAACCACTGGAAAAACTGATAGACGGTGAGTGGCGTTAGACCTCTGCTAAAGCTCCAACATCACCAGCAAGTTAATGCTAACTGCTACACCCAGCCTTACACCACTTACAAAATTTCATTTGCAGGCTTACCAATAAAGTAACCTTGTGCATAATCAACACCATAGCTTCGTAGCAGCGTCAGGCAGCGCTGATCACCCACAAACTCCGCTACCGTGCGCTTACCAAAGCCGCGAGCCACCTCGGTTAGTGCCCTTACAAATATTTGGTCATCTGTACTATCAGCAAGATTACGGATAAAAGAGCCGTCAATTTTCACATAGTCCACAGGGAAGTGCTTCACGTAGTAAAAAGAAGAGAAGCCAACGCCAAAATCATCTAACGAAAAAGCGCAGCCTAAAGCGCGTATCGTTTCAATAAATGCTTGTGCTGTTGCAAAGTCAGCCACAGCTGCGGTTTCTGTAATTTCAAAAATAATATGTGAAGGCAATTCCGGGTGTTGCAAAAATAGGCTTTGCAGTAGCGTCAGCATGTTTTCATCATTCATGCTGTGCCCGGAAAGGTTAATGGCAACTTTGCGATCTTTACCTTCGACCAACAGCTCTGCCCAACGCTTAATGACAGTGCGGACTACGTAATGATCGATTTGCTTGATTAACCCTGAGCGCTCGGCAAACTCGATAAACTCGCCCGGCGGCACCATCGCTCCATTTTCATCCACCATGCGCACCAGCGCTTCGTAGTGGCTAATTACATTTTGATGAATATCCAGAATAGGCTGATACTGCATGATAAAGCTTTGATCACGCAGCGCCTGTTTGATGCGGTCTTCCCACAACACTTTCTGCTCAAGTTTCTGCTGTAAGTGTTCCCCCTCAGAAAACACGTGCAGGCGTGCGCTACCCGTCAACTTAGCCTGATACATGGCGATATCAGCATTAGCCAATAAGCGCTTAGCATCATGATTATTAGCGTTAACCGTCACAATACCGATACTTGCGGTGATGTGGTGGTCACCTGCCAGTCCAGGATATTTAATCTCGCCCAGCTGCCGGTTAATTTCTTCGGCCAGCTTGATTGCTCTTGGCAAATCGCAATCCCGCATCAAAATGCCCATCTCATCACCGCCCAGACGCGCGAGGACGTCCTGCGTGCCGCAGATGTTGGACAAGATATCCGCCACGGTACGCAGCACCATGTCACCAGCCGTATGCCCTGAAATATCGTTAATATACTTAAAGCCATCCAGGTCCAGATAAAGCAAGGCATCGCAGGTAGCGGTCCCGTTCAGCCTCAGCAGCTCCGCTTCCACTTCCTGCATAAAGCGCTGGCGATTGATCAAGCCGGTCAACTGGTCATGCTCCGCTAGGTACAGGCTCTTCTCTTCGCTTCTTTTACGTAGGGTGATATCAACCCCTACCGACAATATCTGCACCTGCTCCCCATCCATGCGCGAATGGTGCCATGCGATTTCACGCTTCACATCGTGGTTACACAGCACAGCACATTCGTGATAATGGTAGTCAATGCTGTTTGAAATAATGCCCTGATACACTTGATGAAACTGCTCACGTGCATCTGGCGTCTCAAATGCATTGATTAAGGATTTACCTTGTAAACTGCGTTCATCCCAGCCTAATAACTGCTCACCATAATGATTGATGCTGGTTACCTTACCGTCCTTGTCCTGAGTCACAATCACCACTTGCGCCGTATCTAAAATACGCTCCGAAAACGCGTTCGCTTGTGTGATCTGGCCTAGCATATCCAAAATCTCAGATTGATGCAGGCTCGCATCATTTTCAAGTGACTGTAGGCGATCTGTCAGCTTCAATGCTGCCTCAGCCAGTTGATCCACCTCATCAAGCAGCACTGGGCGTTTACGTATTTTAATTTGGGCACGTACAGCCTCAAACTGGCGCTGCCCTAAAAACGGAATCGCTTTAACTGCATCAGTAATACGCTTTAAAGGGGTGTTCAATAAGAAGTAAATCGCCAGCAGCATGCACACCGCAAAAATAAAACCAAACTTTAGGCGCTGCAATGTGGACTCATGCGTTTCCAGCACTTGTGTCGTTACATTTTCAATCACCACCACCATGGCTGGCACATTCACCAATTTATGTTCAATTGGAAAGAACACGACCTCATAATATTTATCGGCGAAAGCCACGCGCTGCCAAATCGGCGCGCCTTTTACTAAGGGGATACTTTCCATCTGCTGTAACAAAGGCAAATTGGCATTGGCGTTGGATAGCCCAGAAATACGTAAACCTAGCTTAGGCAAGGCATTTTGGTAATGATCGGCTTCGCTTTTTAATACAAAACCAACATCTGCACCAGAAAAGCGATTAAACGATAAGATTAAATCCGCCATGGACGATGCGACTACAACAGCCCCGCTCACCTTGCCATTAGTGAGCATAGGCGTTGTGGCATACTGTAAGCACACCTCAGTGCAATCTATCCATGCCAGGCTAGACTCCAGCCGAATCGCCTCGGCAACTTGCTGGGCTTCCAAGGCGTTTTGCTGCCGCAAGCCGGCCCATTCTGCCAGCATATGCTGGTGCTGATCGTAAATGCGGATTGACTCTAAGCCATAATCCAACTGCAACGAAGCTAACGCAGAGCTAACACGAGGCCCTAGCCATTTTGAAGCAGAAGCATCCTTTGCTGCCAGCGTACCATCCACACTCACCATGGTTGCCACGAGCGAGGAAACTTGCGAGGTTTTTAACGAAAAATCTGCCAGCATCGCCTTAAACTGCACGAGGTAACGCGCGTGCACAACATCACGCTCATGCTTGAGGCGATTAGCCTGACTTAGATAAGCCCAGCTAATCAACAACAGAGTAAGCGTCACAAAAGCCAGGCCTAGCAAGGCCATAATCTTCCATTTAAGGCTCAAGAAAACATTTGATTTTTTGCTCAGTGACATCATGTTTTATTTAGCCTGAGCGTTTAAAAGCGATAGGAAGCAAGCAAAATCAACATATCCCAGTTTTTTTCCAGTGCGGCAGGGTTTGAATTTTCCAGCGGAGATAACCAGCCTGCACCATTAATCCGATGCGCCTCGGCACGTAAGCTAAAACTTTCGTTCACGTCATAGCGCACACCAGCAGACCAATCCTTACTATAAAGCATAAAATTCGGGAGCCCTGTTGTCGCCTGCCACTCCCTGCCGTGGCGGTCTGCACGGTCTCTATAGAAAGCATCGTAACGCGTAAAAACCTCCCACTTGGACGCTGGGCGATAAGCTGCCTGCACATAAAAACCATCTGCGCTGGTTTTACCGTCCGCGAGCGGGCCAAATCCTTTAAACTCAAGAAACTCTAGTAAATACTCACCGGTTAAGCTCCATTTTTCAGCATTGTATTGTGCAGACAACAGGTAAGGCACTAAGGTGATATCACCGCTAGATAAGAAATCAGTGGCTTTTTTATCGTATGCCAACTTAACATTGGCTGCTGTAAAACCAAGCCGCCATTGTCCATTATTACTATCAAATGAGAAGTTCACCAACTGTGTCAGTTTAGAATCTAACCGACCAGGCATATCTTTACCTAAGAACGTAGCTTCTGTGGATTTACCGTCCGCCTGCGGATACCCTAAGTAATACTTGACGCCAAAATTACCATAGTCAGAAACCGCGTTATGATAAAGCGATAAACCATCTGCAGCTTTTTGTAAGCGGCGCGTCACATCAAAGTAAATAGGCTGCGGCAAAATAGCTGAGTCACGGGTAAAAGCTACATCGCCAGTTTCAGCATAAAGCCCATAAGGCACCCTCACCCTACCCACACGTATGCCCGAACTACCCCAATCACCAGCAGCTACGGTCCAGTCCACAAAGGCATGCCCAACCCGCAGCTCGCCATTGTCATTCTCACCCGCCTTACGGGAAATTAATTGTGTTGAGAACTGCAACTGAGGTAGCGCACGATACGTGGCATTTAAGCCAATCTCACGAAAGTCATAACTAATATCATCGCTGCTTTTACCCAAAAAATTGTTACCTGTGGTATTCACCATCCCTTGTGTAATAAATCCATGTAGTTGCAGCTTCCCATCTTGCATATCAACCGCGCCAGCTGCGCTGGACACCAACACAGAAAACACCAGCATCCATCTCGCAAATAATTGCGTATGGCAAGTTTGGTTCGAGCTAGGTCTATTGCGATATTTGAAGTATGCGTACATCTTGGTTCACCTCTTGCAACAATAGATAACCTACGCTACCAGGCGTAGCCTTCACTTTCGCGAGCATTTCTTGTGCAGATGTTACTTGCTCAGGGTATTGCCCCAGACCTGCGAACACCTGCCTGTCCCAAGCACGCCGCAACTGACGTGGGAAAAACTTCAATACTTCTTTGCTAAAAACTTCATGGGTTGGGCTTGAGTCTGAGAAAACATAAACTTTTACGGGAGTGCCATCACTCCACTTGGTTTGATTCATCACAAAAATAGCGCGCAGTGTATTGGCACTAATGACACCGGGGTTGAATGATGATGATGCAATGACCGCGACTTTAGAGCCAGCATTAGCATCAACGCTGGCAGCAAGCGCTGGTGGGGGAAAGAGGAATACAATTTGAATAAATATTATTAGCTGCCAAATTCTCATTATTATTTACTTTGTGCAGAATATTTTTACCAATTATTACTGAGATATTTAAATAACGCCACAAAAAAATAATGAATCAAATTTAATGATTAAAACTATTTTTCAGTGGCAGCAAAAACAAAAAATAGCGCCATGATTTTTGGCAATTACAACAATGCTACAATTGCGGTTATTGATTGTCGTAAATTATCTTAAAAAAATTGAAAAAAATCGTTATCTTTGGGGTGGGCCTGATTGGTGGCTCGGTTGCGCTCGCTTTGAAAAAAGCAGGAAGTGCAGCACAAATTATAGGGGTGGGTCGCTCCACTGAAAGTTTACAATCCGCACTTGACTTAGGCGTGATAGACGTTGCCTGCAGCGACATCTCCCAAGCCATGCTCAATGCAGACATCGTGCTGATTGCCGCGCCAGTAGCGCAAACCGCCAGCATCCTTACAGCCATCAAACCAGCATTAGCAGCAAACACCGTGGTTACCGACGCAGGTAGCACTAAAAGTGATGTACTTGCTTGCGCACAGGAAATATTAGGCGAGCAATTTAGTCAGTTCGTGGGCGGCCACCCAATTGCAGGCGCTGAAAAAAGTGGCGTCATTGCCGCCACTACAGACTTATATCGCAATAAAAATGTGGTGCTAACACCCACCGAGGCAACCAACGCCGATGCAGTGCAACGTGTGCGCGAGTTATGGCAGCATTGCGGCGCCAATGTCACCGAAATGCCGGCAGCAACGCACGACAGTATTTTTGCTGCAGTCAGCCATCTGCCACATCTACTTGCTTTCGCGTTGGTAGACGATATTGCATCACGTCAGAACGCAGAACAGCTATTTGGTTTTGCCGCCAGCGGCTTTAGAGACTTTACCCGTATTGCCGGCAGCCACCCTGAAATGTGGCGCGATATCAGCCTCGCTAATAGAACTGCACTACTAAATGAAATCACGGCATACCAAGATGAATTGTCGCGATTAAAACAAATGCTGGAACTCAGTGACGGCGATGCACTGCATGCGCTGTTCGATCGCGCCAGTATTGCGCGTAACAACTGGGCAAAGCTTAAAGAGCAATAACCAACAATAAAGAATTAATTATGGAACAACTCACACTGGCCGCAGGCCATCAGGCACAGGGCACGCTTACCCTACCCGGCTCAAAAAGCATTTCCAATCGCACACTGTTACTGGCAGCGCTCGCTAATGGCACCACAGAAATCCGTGATGTACTGGCGTCAGACGACACCTCCCGCATGCTGGAGGCGCTAGAAACTCTAGGCGTACAACTAGAAAACTTTGCTGAAAACGCATGGCGTGTAACTGGCTGCGGCGGCAACTTTCCTAATAAAGAAGCTAATTTATTTTTAGGTAATGCAGGTACCGCATTCAGGCCACTCACCGCTGCCTTAGCCTTGGCTGGCGGCAACTATGAACTGTCTGGGGTTGCACGCATGCATGAGCGCCCGATTGGCGATTTGGTTGATGCGTTAAAACAGGCCGGTGCTGATATTCAATATTTAGGTAACGATGGTTTCCCACCGCTAAAAATTGCTGCACCTGAAATAGACTTATCCAAACCGATTAAAATTCGCGGTGATGTTTCCAGCCAGTTCCTTACAGCACTACTGATGGCATTGCCACTAACCAAACAGCAAGCCACAATTGAAGTGGTTGGTGAGTTAATTTCCAAGCCATATATTGAAATTACGCTCAATTTAATGGCAAAGTTTGGCGTGCAAGTAGCGCGTATTGGCTGGCAAAGCTTCACTATTCCCGCAAATAGCAATTACATTGCCCCACAAGAAATTTTTGTAGAGGGCGATGCTTCCAGTGCCTCATACTT